>Ga0209337_1000085_pt1 | contig 76602 bp, 73 predicted proteins | sample LinPmetageLP53_FD_184044 | JGI IMG/M metagenome (GOLD analysis project Ga0209337, IMG submission 184044) | Marine viral communities from the Pacific Ocean - LP-53 (SPAdes) (version 2) | ecosystem: Environmental > Aquatic > Marine > Oceanic | place: Pacific Ocean | collected 2010-02-08
TGTACAAGCTTCCTAGCTTTACCCCCAACAATTTTATTTCCTTCTTGATCAGTAAATTCTGTTAAAGCATCAAAATATTCTAGTGCTTTCCCAAGTTTAGATTGAGGATTAAACCTCCCTATATCTGAAACTGCTGCTCCCTCACTAAACCAATACTGTGTTTTAGCCCAAGCAAGATCAGATTTAGACATAAACTGACTAGCAACTGCTTCTTGAGCCATAGTTAAATTATCAAGAATTAATTGATTTGCTCCTTGCAGTAAGTTAAACGATAACGTACTCATTGCAGTAAATGCATTTAAACTTCCTACCGCTTTAGTTAAAGAAATTCCTCTCCACTCACTTTTTAATTCATTTTGACCAAACACTACCATATCAATCCATTCGTCAAGATGCTTAAATGTATTAGACTCTCCTTCTTTTAGTAAAGGCATTTTAAAGCCCATAGCTTCTGCAGTTTTTTGTACATACTCAATACCTGAAGAGTTTTCTTCTAATACTTTTCTATTTTTAAGAATATCTCTAAAAAGCATTATAGAACCTAAAGCTTCTGATTTAGCTTGATAATTGTGGGCCATATGTCTAAACTGATATAAACTACTAGCTATATCTCTAGACACATCGTTAGCAGAAACACTATTAGTATAGTATACTGGCACATTTTTATTTAACTCTCCACTATTTTGATCATAAGTACCAAACTGATCATCTGTTTCTACAAGAGAAAAACTTTCTTTAAGCATGTCTTTTGTACCTGCTACAGCTCCCTGTTGTCTTAGCCTATCAAAATCTTTTTTTCTAATAGAAGGCATTAAATAAGAAAATTTATCCCAAGAGTTTTTATCCATACGTTTACCCCCAATTAACTGTTGGCCTTTTTGCATTTCTTCTAAAACAAAATCATAGTATTCTTTTAATCTAGGATCTCCTTGTATTTTAGTGTATTTTACATTAGTGTACTTAGATTTTTTAGGTCTTACCCAATCTCTTCTAGGACTATTAGTAAAAGAATTATAGTTATTATCTTTAAATTTTTGAAGCTCTTTAATACGCCCTACTTGCATAGAATATGCATCACTATCTTCTTTACCTTCTTCTTTTAGTTTTACTCTAGATTTTTTAGCGTCAGCTATTTGTTTATTTATTACAATTAATTCTTCTTTCCAAGTGTCAATAGGTTCACTATTTTGTCTATCCCAAGTTGCCTCTTCTTGCCTAAGTTTTTTGTAGTTATTTGATAATTTCCACGCCGCATAATTAGCTTTAAAACTTGCCTCATCCTGCCCCTCTTCTTTTGTTGGTTGACCGTGTTTTACATTTAGCTTTTTAATAAATTCTGATTTATCATTATAATATTTATCTGCATCAATAGGGTTAACTAAGGATAATCTTTTTTTACCTTTAATTGTTACCTCTTCTAGTAAATCTTCATTTAATTTAGCAACATCAGACTCAGATCTTCCTTCAGCAAATTTATCATAAGCACTGCTTAACTCAGATTTAAACTCACGAGTCATGTCATTCTTTTTTAAATCAGCTTCTTGTACAGATTTAACAAACAATTGTATAGTCTTATCGTTACTGTAAATTAATGGGTCTAATAAATATGAAAATCTACTTTTATCTTTATGGGCAGCTCTTAACTGTTTAACTAATGACCCATAATTAGGAATCATTTCATTTTTAAGTTGCTCTACTTTTAATGCTACTTTTGAATCTAAAAATTCTAATTCAGTAATATCACCATTATTATAGCTTTTTTTAAGTTCTGCATATTCTAAAGACTCAGTGTCTAAACCTTGGGTTCTTTTATACTTAATAGTATTATCAATTTGTGCTTGCAGTTGTGAATCAATTGCTTTATTGTGGTAACCAGATAAAAACTGGGCCATTACAGGAATTACATTATCATTAAATTTTTTGTCTAGTACTAAAGCTGTGTTTAATATAGAATCTACTTTATCTTCTAGAGCATTAAATTTACTTTCATCTAAAACTTTATCTTCATCTTTTTTAACAAGCAAAACTCTTTTAATAGATTGCATTACATCTAGCCCGTCTAATTCAGATTTTAGAGTATACATTTTACTCATATTCTCTAAAGTAGCTCTTTCATTTAACGGTAACTCCATTATATTGTCATACTGATTAATAGCTGACAATAACGTTCTACCCATACTATTTACAGTATCTAACAAGTCTTCTACTTTATTAACTCTGTTTAAACCTTCCTTAAGATTTTGTAATTGATATACTCTTTTTTCTCTTTCTGTTGCGGGAAGCTGTTCTACTTCATAAAGTTCTGACGCTATTCTTACTTTTAAATTTTGTACAATTTCTGTAAAGTTTTGCTGATCTCTTGATTGCTGAGTATAAGGACTTAGAGGATTGATCATTCCTTCAGCTCGCAATTGTTTTGCAAACATTTCTTCAGCAATTACCGCTGCAGCATTAGGTTGTACACCAAAAAGTTTTCCAAACGCTCTTAATATTCTATTAATAAGTTGTTGCAGTGGACTAGGGTCCTTTCTTACAATTCTAGCGCCTTCTAGGCCAATTGCTGTAGCTAGAACTTCTTTGTCTAACCTTTCACCGGTTAATTCAGGGTATTGTTGTGCAACTCTATCATACAAAGGACTTGCTTTAAGATCTGCTATAGCCTTAGCTACAACAGGGTCGTTAATACCTAACATATCAATATAGATATGACCAAACTCATGATATGCCGTGTCTTCTTTAACTTTATTTGGGTTAATAACAACAAGTGGATTAACTTCACCTGGCCTTACTTCCCCTAAACTCTCTAGCTCTGTATCATACTGCACATCTACAATAACACCGGCCTTAGCAAATGCTTCTTTTAAATGTACAACTTTTGCTTCAAGTCTATCTATCTCTTCTTTTTCCATGTCAGAGAATTTACTCTGATCGCTGGTATTCTCTTGTCTTGCTTTTTCATCTAAATAATAATCATCTGTATTTTCTTTCCCCGCTATAAATCTAGCATATTGATCTAATTCAGTTTGATCCTCATACGTAAATTCAGCTGTTTCAGGGCCTTCAGTAGGAATACTTTGCAAAATACTAGGATTTATATCTAAACTATGCAGCTCAGATTCTCTAGAATAGATAGTTTTTGGAGTTGTTTTTATAAACGTAGTTTTTAATAGACCAGGATATTTACTATTTATACGCTTAATTTCTCTTAAACTAGGTTGTAAATTAGCTTGTATTAAATATGTAGAACCATTACGTCTTGTAGCAATGCCGTTACCTTTTAATATTTTATACACTGCTTCTGCACTTTTCTTTTCAGAGGCCGTGTTGTCCATATACCCATACAACTCTGTATATAATTTACTTTCTACTCCGTTTATATAATATTTACACGCCATATATTTTATGTTTTACAATACTTTTTAGCTTGATTATCTTCGTTTTCAGTTATAGGAGCTACAGGTTTATTATACCTAAATCCTCCTGGCTTTTCAATTGTAGTGTTAGGTGCAAAATTAACTAAACTTTCTGAATTACCGCTAGAAACTCCAGACTCATTTAATTTTCTAGATTTACCTAACAAAGATAGTTTTCTATATTTAAGTCCTTCTACTCTAACAAACACGTTAGCTTGACCTGTAGAATAAGAGATAAAATAGTCTACAGCTTCATTGCTATTACTATAAATACTTTCATTTCCTGAAGACGCAGTTACAAATCCTTGTGGATCCATTTTTACCCTTACCTTTTTTAGTAATGGGGCGCCCCCTGGTTTTTCTGTGCCGTACGTTCTTATAAACTCATGTATAAAATTATCAAAGTAATCTGTTCTAGCTAACACATCTTGCTCTTGTCTAAAAAACTCTACAGGACTTTGTTTGCTTGGATTTAATATAGATGTTGTATAAACTTCTGTAGGAATTAAATCTATATAGCTTCCGTATGTTGGACTAAACCCACTAGTTAGTAATTGATTTGTAACTAATAGTTTTGCAAAATCACTTATTTCTGAGTTATTACTAGTAAGTAACGCACTAAAATCTTTTGTATAAGCATTTTTATCTGTAGTTGATATACCTACAGGAACATCTAGTCTTAGTAAAAATAAATTTGTTTCAATATTAGACGGGTCTTCTTGCAGGTTTTGCATTATTAAATTTGAATTTAACTCTGGATAAGTTGTTCTAAGATAGTCTAACTTAGTTATTAAGTTATCACTAGGGTTAACATACATATTTAGAAAAGTATCTTTAGAAAGTGGGCCTCCATCTACAAAAGGACTGTGTGGTTGAGTCATAATTTTTAAAAACAAAGCTCTATCTACTAACTTATGCTGATCAGCTGTAAGTTTATTAGCGCCTATTACATCAATAAGATTATCTTTAAAATATTTAAATGCTGGTGAATTGTTTATAAATCCTACCCTAGCGTTTTCTTTTAAAACTGTTGTAAATATATTTCTATAAGCAACTGCTATAGGATTTAAAGATGTATTTGTACCTTGATTATGAAGTATAACTTCTTCTGCGCCTTGTATTATACTATCTGGATTATTTAAATATTGTTGCTCTACATCAATCCACGCATTAATAGAAGAAGTTTCGTTTAAATTATCTAAATTATCAGGTGTAATTATTTTATTTACTGTTTGTAGTGCTCTACCAGCTATAAAGAATTTACTAAAATTAGATAAATATTCTTTTTGATTTTTAGGATTTGATTCTACTAAGTTATTTTCTAACTCCATGATATTCATAGGTACTACACTTCTTAATTTTAAATCAGAAATACCGTATTTTTTAGCTACTTTATCTATAGACTGATAAAACTCTCCTAAAGACTTTGAGTTGTTTGTGGCATCTTCAATTACTTCTCTAATAATAGGTTGATTTACAAAATATAATGATGTTTCTATAGGAATTCCTACACTGTAAAATAATCCTAATACAGGATTAGTATATACACTATCATTTATATCTAATTGTATAGGCTCTTTAGCCGCATCTACCGCTGCTGATAAATGCTCAGAAATATTAGAGTCTGTATAAATACCTAAATCGTCTTTAGTTTTACCTATTTCACTGTAAGTATTTTCTCCAATGCTAGGCATGTATTCAGACTTAAGTCTTAACACTCCAGATGCTTCTGCTACATTTCTACCTGCTAAATGATTAGACCACAAACCAATAAGTTTGCTCCCTTCTTTAGCTCTTTCTTCCATAGCTAATTCTGCCATAGGATTATTATAATCTATTGCAGTGTCTACACCTGTTTTATCTTCTAAAAACTCTTTAGTGTTTATTAAATTTTCAGTATCTAAAGGTTTAATAACTTCTTCTAAATGTTTATTATCTGTAAGTATAGATTTAAATGTGTCAAATACTACATTGTTTCTTTCTTTTCTAGACATTTCAGATGGCTGCTTACTATAATCCGGCTTTATTGCGTTTCCTTCTATATCTGTTTCAGATAAAATTATATATAGTTTATCAATATCAAAATCAGAACCTTGTTGTACTGTAATAGCTCCAGGTACCATAATTGCTTTTTCATGTGACTCTGGTAAGAAATCTACTACTTCCATAAATAAAGCAGAGTTTTTACCTTGCTGAGGTATACGATACCCAATCATTTGTAATAACTCTACAGATACATCCGCTATTGGCGTTCCTGGTGTTATTCCTATAGCACTAGCCTTTATTCTGACTTGCGCTGCATTGATTCCATCATAAAATTTTAATTCACCACTTACTTCATGGCCCCCAAGCTCTGCAATTTGTACTAATTCTTTACCTTTTAGCTTTTGATTAAATAATTCATTATTATACATACTCATAAATATACCTTCAAACTTAGCTTGATAATTAGGAAAAGCTAATGGTATTTTAAAAGTCCAATCAAATGCTCCGTTAGGAACTATAGATAACGCATCAAGATAGTTATTAGGTAAATCTCTCTCTTTAATTTGATCAACTATTCTGTCTCTAACTTTTATTAAGTAGTTTAACTTAGCATCTTTATATTCTTTTGTTCCCTGGTTATTCTTTAGTCTTTCCAGCTCTGTAATTCCTAACTCTTTGTCTAGATTTCTTGCGTCTTCTCTTATATTCTCAGCAACAGCTTCTCCATATATCTGATTTAAAGCTGATCCATCAACTTTACTATCTCCTAGACTATACTCTCCAGTAGGATCTATATTTGCAATTAGATTTTTTCTTATTTGCCTGTTAAATGTAACTTCGTCTTTTATTGCTCTAGGCATAATTTGAGGAAACCTTAACATATTAGAATCCATTATAGTTGGGCTTGAAAAATCTAAAGCTTCAGAACTTTGAAAATCTTGTACATTTTTTCTGGCTCCTTTAGTTGCGCTCTCTGTATTTACTACGTCTATACCATTATTCATGGCTTCTAGCATATTATTTAAATATGGGTAAAACATAGCTAGTTCTGGCGTTACAACTGTATATGAATTTTTATCCATATATAATGCATTAACTCCATTTTCTAAAGAAAGCTCTTCATGGAAGGGTTTTAATGGATATATAGGTCTTGTATTTCCATTATTATCTACATACTGACCTTTATTAGGATCTTGTGCATTTCTAAATGCTTCTTCATCTAAAATCTCATTCCATTGCCCCATTCCTTGCATAATACCACGATACATAGGTAGACTAATAAATGATTGTGCATCTGATTTATTTACACTACGATAATTATCTGCAAGTTCTTTTGCAACAGGATCTAGCATTGCTCCTTCAGGAGTCAAAGCTTTTTCTAAACTGTCTGCAACATCATTAGCTCTGTCTAAGTCTGTAAAATCAAAGTCTTTTATAGTTAAAGTATTATATGTAGGATTCATCCCATACTCAGGATTTGTTTCAGACATACCTTTAATAAACAATTTGTTTCCAGGAGTTTTTAAAAGAGCCATACGTTTATAAAAATCTTCTGCATTTTTAGAAAAGCTAAATCCTCCTCTTAATACTTTAGTTATTTCTATTTTACCTATAAAGTTTTCAAATGTAAAATCTTTAATAAGTTTATTTTTTTCTGCCGTATTTATAAGATCTGTATTTACATCTGCTCCTAAATCTATTCCATATTTATCTATACGAGCTTTTAAATCTTGTTCGTACTCTAATAATTTTGCTTCAACTGCTGATATGTTGTCTCCTAACATTTGTTCAAACTCTTCTCGCTGTGCAAAATCTGCATCTAACACATAAGATTTCACATAGTCAGACATAAGCTTACCGTCCTTTAGAGTTAAGTTTTGTAGCCCAGATATTTGAGTCATTGTAAAAGCTCCTCCATTCATTGCATAAGGACTAGATCCTTTTTTATAGTGATACCCCTCAATAAATGTACTTGGGTCATTTTCTTCTATAAACTCAATAGCTTGATTCATTCTAGCTAAATCTTGTAGTATTATATTTTCTATTAACTGGCTTTTATTAGTAGTCATTCCATACTTTGAGTATGTACTAATTCTAGGCAAAGTTAAAAAATCTAAAGATGATCTACCAGCTTGTACAGGAATTGCTATTTTAGTAAAATCTTTATTTCCTCTGTTTTCATATGCTAGTAGTCTTTCTATTAAAGATATTTTACTAGATTGATTTCCATAATCAGAACTAGCAACAAACTCATCTGCCGCCTTATAAGAATCTAGTACTTCATGTACAAAATTTTCTCTAACATTTTCACTAGCATGCAGCGCACTAATTAAAGGAGATGAATGTTTTACACTTGCAAATGGCCTGTTTAATGGATCATTTAACAATTGGTTTAAAATTCTTATTGCGTCATCTGATTCTTTAGGATTATTTATTTGACTTGTTAGTTCGTGCAGCCTAGTAGGCAAATTTACTGGGTAGTATTGTTTACCTGTCCCGCTTATAAAAGACCCAAAAGGATTGTTTTCAAATAAAGTAGAAAGTTCTGTAATCTTATCTATTAAACTACTTTGATCTTTATATATATCTTTACCTGCTTTAACTGTCTCTAAAAGCTTTACAAAACTTTCTCCTGATTTAAATATAAACTGATTAAATAAGTTTCTACCTGTTAATCCTTCTTCATTACCTAGTATGTAGTAATCTAATAAATTGTCTTGTGTAGTTTCTAAAGTAGGGCCATATTGTATACCTAAAGTCCATAAGTATTCTCCTAAAACATTAATGTCTTCAGCATTAAACTCTCCATTTTTTTTATTTCTAACATTATTTATAGCTTCCCATAACTCTGTTAGTTTTTCTACTTTACCTTCTTTTACAGTTAGTTTGTTGTCAACTCCTAATGAATATAAAGCTCTTGGTTTTGGTATTTGAGTTTCTGTAGAATTCTGCTTAAACCTTTCTTTAGCTTTTTTATTTACTTGACTTTGATTAGAGTTTATTATTTTATTAGTAATACTAATCTGACCTGTTACTGGATCTGTAAAGCTTTCATTTTTAAATAAAATAAAATTATTATACGCAGTTTTAAAATTAGTAAATAATGCAGCTTCTTCTTGAGCTGTTAAGTTTTCTACTTTATTTTTTAATACTTCAGCCCCAACATTATACTGTGCACGAAAATCTAAGTTACTTTTCATTTCTGCCCATGTAGGCTGACCTACGGCAGCTTCAGACATTATAGCATAAGCTTTATCCATAGATAAAATAGTAGGGTATCCAAAAACATTTAGTTCTCCTGTTTCAATATTTCCTATTACAGCTTTTGCTTCTGCAGATAATTTATCTTGAGGATTTTCTTCTAGTCTAGAGATATTATGTATTCTTTCTGGAGTGTCATCAAACTCTTCCATAGAACCTACTCTATCTTTTAGCTTTAACCCATAGGCAGATAGACTATCTTTAATTATTTCTCTAACGCCTACATTTTCTATATTTCCTGTAGTCTCATTAAAAGAAGAATTCCAATTATGATAAGCTGCTGTAAATACTTCCCATGCAATATGATCTTCAGTGCCCGCTTCGTTTAAGCCTACTCCTTCAGGTAAAGAGTTAAACATTGCCTCAGCCCCTTGCTCTATAAGAACATCATAAGCTTGTTGGGCCTGTTCAAAATCTGCCCCTGGAAACGCCTCCATTAAAATCTTATTTGCTAAAGCTCCTTTAGATATAGAATCTTTACCTATACCAAAGTATCTTTGAACTGCTTCAGAGCTATTAAATTGTCTTGGATTTTGTCTTCGCACTTTAGTTATAAATCCTACTAAAGTATTTATTAAAGCTTCTTGCACCTCTCTATCTAAGTTTAATGCATTGCTAGAATCTTTTATCTCTGCAGTTATAGGAAAAGTTTCTCCTTTAAAGTTTTTAAAAGAATAAAATCCTTTTTCTGCAACTAATTTAGGTTCTCCATTTTCATCTGTAAGAAATAAGTCTGGAGTATAAGTTTTTTCCCAATCTTTACCATACCAAGTTTTAAATTCTTTAGAATAAATTTGTTCATATAAAGTTGTAGCACTCTCTGTGCTTTGAGTAGCCCCAATTAATTCTTTATATAATTTAGACTCTTTTCCGTTTGGCAATAAAGCTTTTCCGTTTTGTATTCTACAACTCATATTATTTACAATTATTGCTTAAGTTATCAATTATTCCTTTACTCTTTTTACCTTGTTTAAACTTTTTCTTTTTAGCTGCTGGAGCTTCTGGACTAGTTTCTGCTATCTTAGTATTCTTAATAATCTCTGGCGCAGTCTCTCCTAGTATATTCCCTTTTTTAAAGGTTACTCTAGGACTGTTAAACATGCTTTCTCCTTTCTTAACTAGATCTGTAGATAGTATAGAGTTATAACCTGCATCCTGAAGTCTTGGGCCTTCTCCTAACTCTTTAGAGTCAAATAAGTAATCTTGATAAGTATCATGCTGTATTCCGGTCACGGGACTAAGATAAGGAGTTTTTGAATTCATTAATGCTTTGTCTACATTGTATTTTTTAGTTTCTAAAAAGTTTGATAAATCTTCAACTATATCAATTTTTTCTTTTGTAGTATCACTTCTACGTCCAGTAAATTCCCCATCTTTTTCAGTTACTAAACTAATTATAGCTTCATTATTATTTATAGCTTTTACAAACTCATCTTCGTTTATTCTAACTAACTTCCCTAGTTTAGGGCTTTTATATATTATATACTTTTGTCCACTTTTAAACGCATCAAATTTTAAATAACTATTATTAGTATTAGCACTTTCTACGTTTGTACTATTAGCTACAATACTTGCAGCTGCTTCATAATTTTTTTCTCCTAAATATTTTATAACTGCTTCTTTAGCCGAAGCATTTAAATTAGAAGTCATAGCAATAGATACTCTAGATTTACTTGCAGGATTATTCTCTTGTTTAATAATAATTCCTACTTGATTATTAAATTTATCAGTAACCTCTCTTGTAATGTCAGTGTTAATATTATCTAACTCATTGTTTTTATTTTTGTCAGGATCTACCTCTCCAAGAGTCCATTGTCCAGTTTTTGGATCTCCTGCAATTTCGGGCTGACTTATAGCAATTAAAATATCATCGTCTTTTCCAAATACCTCTTTAGGGTTATGAAAGTAAAACTCATTTGTTTCAGAATCTATAGAGTTATTAAAATTAGTAGCTAAAATTTGACTTATCTGTGTAGTTACCTTGTCCCCTCTTAATAGTTTATCTACAATTGCTTTTCTATCTTCATTATTAGAAGCCTCTAACTTGCCTATATAAGCATTACCAATTTTATAGTATATAGGAATTTCAGTCCAAGACTCTTCTGCTTTATTTAGCCTGTCAGACGTATAGTAATCGTTTTCTATAATCTCAAACTCTATTTCTTCTTCTAATATATTGTCTTTTAACAATAAGTCTGGTTGTAGTAATATAGGTTTACCGTTTAGTTGATCAGGATCTTTTTCAATAGGAGTTCCTTGACTGTCTACAGGTATTTTATATATAGGATCTTCTGGAGTCCCTACATTAATTACTTCATCTGTGTTTGTTGCAGCTACAACATTAAGCTCTCCGGTAGAGGTAGTTACAGGGTCAGTTTTTACAGCAGGTGTACTAACAAAAGACTCTACTATTCTTTTCCCGGGTTTATTTTCTGCTATTTTATCATCATTTTCAGCTCTTACTATATTATCATTCATTGTAACCGCTTCTCCATCTTCTTCAGTTACTATAGGCTTAGTAGAGTTCTTTTTTATTTTATTATCTAGCAATTTAATAGCATTTTCTAAACCTTTTCGTTCTGCAGGAGACAAATTAGTTACCCCTTGAGAGTCAGGAACTAAAGACTGTAATCTTTTAAGTTGCTCTTTAAAAGGTTTGTCTTTATGCAGTTTTAAATATTTTAATTCTGCAGCTTTTTCTTCTTTTTCTAACTCTTTAGCTTTCTTTCTAGCATTTACTTTAGTTTCATCACTTGCATTATCTGTAGCTGCTTTCCTAGCATCTTCTGAAGTTGTAGCGTTTTCTATATCTTCATTTACTTTTTGATCTTGAGCTACTTGTTTAGCTTCTTCTTGATTTGCTTTTACTGTATCTTCAAATAAATCTTGAAAGTATTTACTTGATGCTAATTTATTGTATCTATCTATAGCTATAGAGCTGTCTGCAAACAATTCTATGTAGTCTCTTGATAATTTATCAAAAGCAGCTACTTCTGCAGTAACTCCTTTATTTATCATTTTTTGTTTTATTTCATTAAGACCTTTAAGTATTATATTAAGCTCAGTTTCTGCATCATACTTTCCATCTTCTACGTTTAATAAATCTTCCCCTGGATTAAGTATTAGATCTATATCAGACTCTATGTTTACACCATTAAGTTTAGAGCCTCTTTCAATAACATTTTTCATTTGTTTTTGAATGCTTTCTAATCTTTCACTTTTATTTTCTATAGTAGAAGCACTTAGTATTAGTTCCGCACGTAAATTTTCTCTTTTATTGTGCACAGCATCTTCAGCTTTTTGCTCTGCCTCAGACTTTCTTAATCTAGTTAAGCCCTGTGATTTAGGTATTGAAGGAAACATTTCATTTACATTATCATAAACTTTTTCAAACTTGTCTAATTTTTCTTCAATATTTTTTATAACATCAGTTTTAGATTGGCCTTCTGCTTGTTCTTCTATAGTTAGGTTTGTGTTAAAACCAAACGCTTTTGCAAATTCTACATCACTTAATGATTTTGAATCTTTTAGTTTTTCTTTAAATACATTAAACGTTCCATTTTGTATAGCCGCAAATGCATTATATTGTATTAACTTAAACTGAGCGTCTTTAAAAGCTTTTATATTACCAACAGTTCCATCTGGCATTACTTCTTTTAAAGCATTTTCCATAGCTGTAAGAGCTCTAGATTTAGCGTTATGACTAAGCATTTGATTATTAGCATTATCCATAAAACCTCCATCAAGTAGAGTTTTTGCATAATCAGCTGCAGTTTTTCTTTGTTTAAAAGGTTTATTTATAATACTACTTCCTCCTGACATACCGCCTCCTACTAAGGCACCCACTAACATTGACTCTAATCCTTCTTGACTTCCTAAAGTTTCTGATAAACCTTTATATAAAGATTCAGTTAAACTTGCAGCTCCCCCATTAAAGTATTTATCTGTGTGATAATCTGAAGATAGTATTCCAGATGCAAATTGCCACCCTTCTTGAAATGCTTCAGTTCCGGCACCTACAGCAGTAGGTTTTAGTCTAGATACAGTATTTCTAAGTTTTCCGTATATTCCTTTTCTGTCTCCTACAGAGTTAGCTACTTTATTTAATGCGTTTTCAAATGATACATCTTTATTTTTAATTCTAGAAGCAGGTTTAAATCCAGCAACTTGCTTACCAAACATTATTAAATTACTCCCCATTAATACTGGCAGCTGATACATAAAGTTTCTATTCCCAGATGCATATGAAGCGTCTTCTATACCTTTTAAATCTTCTTCACTAAACTGAGAAGCATCTTCAAATCCTCTTTTTTCCATTTCTAACTCTAATAAAGAATCATATGTATTTTTTTGATTTTCTCTTGCCTCTACAGACGCTTCAGCTAAAGACATGTAAAGTCCCATCTCAGTCATATTAGCTGCATTAACAAATCCTTGTCTTGTAAATTTACTTCCTTTACCTACAGCACTAGCTACTTTAGTTCCCGTTGATAAAGCTTTAGCAGTATTATACATTTGCATAGCTTTTGCTCCTCTCCCAACTAGTCCCACACCTCCAGTTAAAGCTATTGTAGCTATAGACCCTAAACTATACCCAAAACCGTTTGCTACTGTATCTGCCCAAAAGTTAGCGGTACCAAGCTTTTGCCCTATAGACATGTCTTGCTCTTCTTGAGTTCTATAATTAGGAAAAGATTCCCTCATAGCCTCATTCATTTTATCTATATTTTTCCCAATAAAATTATCGTAATAAGCTCCTCCTGTAGCTAACTCTCCTAGACCCGCTACTATCCCTAGAGTATTTTCTGCTACAGCCCCTAATGTAGTAACACCGGCTTTAAGTAAACCATTCCCCCATTTATCTGCTGTAGATTGATTTTGAGATCGCTCTTCATCCCAGTTAAAAAATCTTGTTGTAGGTACTCCATACTTTTGATATTTACTTATATCATCTTTATAGATATTAGTAAAATTCATAGAGTCATACGGATGATAATCTTTTACATCTTTACCAGCATAACCTTCATATTTTCCTAATTCTATAGCTGCTCCACCTCCTCTAGGGCGTCCAGAGGCAGCCTCTTGTAAATTAGTTTGTGGGTTTAGACTAATCTTTACCATATGTTATATATCTTGATTATTTCCTTTTAAAGAATCTTCTATTTTTATTAAACCTTCTTCTATTCCATGCGGAATATCATTAATTATAACTTTTTCTCGTGCATAATCAAATGTTACAGTTCCTTCAAAAATGTCTGGAGACCATTGTCCTGTTATATTCGAGTGTACACCAGATCTGTATAAAGTTCTAAGTCTGTATGACATAGAGTTAGTATACTCATCTACAGAGTCTATACTAAATTGAGACGCATCTGCATAGTATGTTTCAATTTTTCCTTCTTCATTTTTAAATGGAATAGCTATTAATGCCATACCATCAGGCCTAGAAACATGAACTAGCCCTAATTGTTCTTTTACAATTGTAGGCGCTTTATCATCAGTCATTAGCCACACATCTTTTTCTGATTCTACTAGAGCTTTATAAGTAGTTGGGTTTCCGTTTTTATCCATTAATTGGAAGTTATCTGAATTAGGTAGACCTTCTTTAAGGAATGTTTGAATAGCTTTAGTTGTTTTTCCAGTTGGATCATTAAAACTAGTCATTACAACTGCATCTGTTTTAATTTCTTCATCTTTTAAAAACTTATTTATTTTAGCTTTTCCATCATCTACTATTGACATATGACTAGAAATCATCTTATCTATTCCTTGACTTGTTTCACCCGTAAAATCGTTTTTAATTCCTTCTGCAAGTTCAGGTGTTTCTAGTACTAGAGGATCTACATCTTCCATATTTGCAGATTTAAAGTTTTGAGTTGCAATAATATTTACAACTTGTTCTTTTAATTCTCGATTATTATTTAACTCAGTAATCATTTCTCCAGGACCAAGACCGGATCTCCCTAATTGATCAAAAGCAGATTTTACAGAATTCATATCTAGATTAAATTTCTGATTTTCTAGATAGGTAATACCGTCATAAGAAGCATTTAAATTAGAAGCTCCTTTTGCTATCATATCATTATATGCTTGAGAAGACATTTTATGCTCACTTATAAAAGCTTCTTCTAATTTAAGTTCTATTAACTCAGACATTCTTTGATGGTGTTGTATTTCTTTAGACATACGTCTAGCTTCACCATTACTTATTTTATAAGCAGAAGCTATTTCATCATATTGTTCTGCAGTTGTTGCGTTTAAAGCTATATCTACAAACTCTTGACCTTTTTCAGTAGCATATCCTTTAATAACATCTATTGAGTTACTATATGCTGCCTCTTTAGAAGTAATAGTATTTCCACCTAAAGGTTCTACTACTAAGCCATCAACTCCTACATTGTATTTAATATTAGGGAGATTTCCTCCTGTACCAGAGTTTGAAGCTTTAAGGCTAGATCCTTCTGTAATATCTCTAACTATTTTTTTAGATTTAACTCCTGCGTATTTTGTAATAGCAGCATCTGCGTAGCCGGCTCTTTTAGCGTCATAAGATAAAGTAGTTAGTATATCAACCTCACTTATGCCCGAATCTATAGCTTCTAGTATAGCTGATTCTTGCATTTCTAAATAGTCTAATTGTGCTTTTTCTGCTTTATTTTTTTTCTTACCTTCTAGTTTAGTTATTTCAGTATCTAGATTAGTTAAAGCTTTATCTAACTGCTCTGCAGCTAAGGATTTATTTGTATCAGGATTAACATCTCCTTTAAAGTAATTTTCTAAATGTGCTTTTTGTTGAATAGAAGAGTTAACATTAGGCTGGTTTAATACACTAGTAACTACACTTTGTACTAATGCAGGATCTAAATATTTTGTATATTCTCCTTGTTTTATGTAATAAGCAGGAGATTGTGTTTGCTCGTTAAATCCTTGTACAATTTCCATGTTAGAATCATATGGAGTTTCTACACCTGTAGTGTCCATTTCAGACATTACTACGTCTTTCATGTGTTTAATAATTTCTTCTTCTATATTTACATCATGTACGTAAGAGGCCCCATTAAACAAAGAGTCTTCTTGTACACTGCCGTCTAAATTATATTGAACACCTTTATAGTTATATAGCGCTTCATTTAATTTACCATCTTTTGTTTCAGAATCTATTTTACCTGATTGATAATCTTTTTGTACTGAAGCAGCATAAGAGTCATATCTTTCTTTACTTGTTTTAATAGGATTATAATCATTCATAAAAGCTCTAGCATCTTTTTGGATGGCTGTACCTTTCATTTCATAATTACCTTGATCTGCTCTTTGCTTTAACTTAGCATTATATGTTTCTATAAGAGATTTTTTAGTATCATCATCTTGATCTAAAGATTGCATTTCTAAAACAGCTTGTGCTATTGCATCATCAGCTGCTACATTTTGCAAATATCTATCTCTAAACATTTTTGTCATCTCAACTGCTCCAGTATCTCTATACATTGATTGTGGAGCGGGTAATTGGTATCTTGCCATATTAATTATTTTTTATAGTTTCTCATCCTTCTTAGTCCTCCAAACTTATTTGACTCTTTGTAGCTTTTAGTTTCTTCATCCCATACTAGATTACCTCTACCTCCATTATCTAAATAAGCTAAAGTAGATCTATTGTATACTCCTGTATCAGAGCCTATAGCATCTGCCATAGCCATATCTGCTTTATAGTCTAGTATATCACCAAACCCTGTTTGTAGACTTGAAGCAAAACTACTTACTCCTGCATACTTTTGGAATTCCATATCGTCTTGACGTTTTTGTCTTCTAGCTGTATTAGATTCATCTATTTGATCTTTTCTAGCAGCTTCTGATCTAATCATTTGAGCATTAAATATAGACGCTTGTTGAGATCGTCTCATATTATCTAAAGTCATTTGTTGTTTTAACTGAGCTTCAGTGTTTTGTACTCCAATATTAGCTCTAGTTTCTGCAGCTCTAATATTAGCTTTAGCATCTTGTCCTTTACTAAACGCCATCATTTTATTAATCATATTAGCCGGGCCTCCACCAGAAGTTTCAATGTATTTATTCATACCTCTTACTTCGGCGCCTACATTAGATATATCTAGATTATAATCATATCTTTCTAGTCTTGGGGACCTACCTTCTTTTGCTACAACAGGACTTTTAAATCCTGGCGTATATTCTGCTTGTTGTGCGGCTGGCTGCTTATGGAACAAAGAATAAGCTGCCGGTATTATACCTGCTGCCATACCTAAATAAGCTGCTCCAGGAATTCTAGCGCTTCTGTCTTTATTTTGCTTAACTTTAGTTAAATCTCCAGACTCACTAGGATCGTAATCTAATTGTCTATCTCCTTCAAACCAATTATTATTAGCATCTAATGTATATTCAGTTCCCTCACTGTCTGTATATGTTGTTTGTTCTGTTAATGCTGGATTAGTTATCATAGTATACTGTGGAGAAGGATCCCTTGTTTCTGTTACACCGTCGTCTAATACATCATCTTTAGTTATAGTAGAATCTGTTTGCGGACCTATTTCACGATTTGTATCTAATGTAAAATTACTAAGTTGAGGTTTTAATTCCCACTGATCTGTATCATCATTATACTGTAAGTTGTCTTCAGCTTTTTCATAATCTTCTACACTTTGAATATCTAAATTTAAAAGATCTTTAGCTGCTTCATCAAACCTGTCTGTATTTCCACCTACTGGCGCTGGGCCGGTATCTTGAATTAACTCACCTTCATTTTCTGAAGGTAGTACTGTGTTTTGCATTGGTATCCTAGGAATTTCTTTTGTTTTATTTTCTTCAACTACAACTTCGTCTAGTGCTTGACTTATAGTAGTATTTTTTTCTATTGCAGTTTCAGTAGTATCATTTCCAAAAATTCCATCCTCGCCTAATGGTTTTGGATTATCTGGTGTCCCGTATTTAGCATTATAAGCTTTTTGATAAGCTATAACAGTATCATAATTTGATTCTCCATCTTCATTAAACATAGCATCAAAGTCAGTAATACCAGCTGCATCAAGTACTTCTTGATCTACTTTACCCATCCAGTAATCTGGAAAATTATCTCCCAAAGCATTTATTAATTTTTCTGTATCAGACCCTTTGTCTACTCTATAGTTTTTACCTCCAATTGTTTCTTTTGTTTGCCCTTGTGTAGTACCTTCTCTTTCTGGATCTGGCTTAAGATCTGTAGTTTGCTTTAACTCTTCTTGTTTAATTGCATTTTCAAGTTCTTTTACACTCATAGTTTTCATTTCAGAAACAGGTATATTAAGCTCTTTACCCCTTGCTACTAATTCGTCATTCTTTGCTTTTTGTTCCGCAGCCTTTTGTTCAACTTCTCTTTCTTGTTGATCTACTATCATTTGTTCTTGTTCTATAGCATCAGATAGTTCTGATTCTGTATTTTCCCATTCTGATAACTCTGTTTGATAATTTGACATTGCTTGTTCATGCTCTGCTTTAGCATTATTATAAGATTCTAATTCTTTTTGAAAAGCTTCTTCTTTTTTCTTATCTGCTCTCATTTCAGCTGTTGTAGGTGTTCTACCAAAATAACTAGTTTTTTTAAACTTAGGTTCTTTTAAATTAAAAGTAGGGGGTGTAGGTTTAGTAGCTTCATGTGTATTATAAGCATTTTCTGCGGTCTCTAACTCTCCACCTGTTTGATACTTCATTACTCCTCCTAGCTTAGCTGTTTGAACTTTGTTAGGATTTCTACCTGCAGCTTGCTCTTGCATTTTAGCAAGTAAGTTAATTTCGTTTTGATCTCCACCATCTCTTAGTATGTCTTTATGCATATCAGCAAATGATCTACCACCCTTCTTTAGGTAAGATGAAAAGAAATAATCTCTTTTACCTCCTTTCTTAGCCATACTTACTTTATCCATAGTCTCTCCATCTTCTACTTCTGTTTGACTATCCATCATAATACCACCTTCATCATGTGTTTGCCCATTAAATTGTACTGCATCACTTCCTGGTATAGGCTGCATTTCTCCTCCTGGTAATGCCATTCCACCTTGTTGGTATTGTTGCATTTGATCATACATACCACCTGTTTGCATTTTATTAAGATTCAATCCAAAGTCAATGTTATTCTCTCCTGCGTTTAATGCTAATAAAGGGCCTTTACCTAATCCTGGAGTTGGTAATTTAATGCTTTCAGCAAGACTAAAAGCTGCTTTACCTTTTTTTACTTTTTTAGCTACTTTTATTCCTTTCATAACTTTTGCGCCTCTTGTACCTAATTTAGCTATTCCCGCTGCTTGTCCAAGTCCTGGAATCATAGATCCAGCATTTAAAGCTAAATCTCCCATTTGACTTTTAGCTCTGGCTTTATCTCCTGTTAAATAGTTATATCCTGATCTTATAGCAGATATACCTGTATTTACAGCATCAGGAATAATACCAATTCCTGGAGTTAACCCCCCAACAGTAAGAGTATCTTGGATTTTATCCATCGTATTATATTTTACTCCTCCTGATTGATACTTATCTCTTAGTTTATCTATGAATTTTTTTCTATACATAATTTTTAATTTTTAAGCGGCATACCCATATCTAGGCGTACCCATTCTCATACCCCCCATCTGCGCAATAACATTTCTACCTAAATCATAACCTGAGTAAGTTTTTGCTTTTAACGCTCCTGCTCTAGATGCTACTAACTGTTCTCCAAATTTCTTACGTAATTTTTTATTACTTTTAGTTGCAAATGCTTTTCTTTCAGCCTCTAACTCTTCTTCTTCTTCTCTTGCTTTTTTCCTTCCTGTAAGTCCTTGGTATAGCCCTACACCTGTTCCAATTATAGCCCCTCCTACAGCTCCAACTACATTTCCTACACCAGGGATAACAGAACCAAGCATAGCTCCGTATCCTGCATATTCTCCAGCTTTAGATAATGTATCTCCTGTCGCCTCACCTGCAGTCCATGTTGTAGCGTCATCATCATCTGATAATTTTTTAATTCCCTTTCCTGCAACATTTGCTGCAGCTGCATAAACATTTACATTATTTAAAGCGCTTGCTGCTGATCCTACTGCTGAAGCAGATCCAGCTGTGCTAGCAAGATTTGTAGCAGTTCCTCCAAATTGAGTTGCTGTCCCTCCAAGTCCCGTTGCTGTTTTTCCTAATTGAAATCCTTGTGATAAAGTATTACCTGCCTGCAAACCTTGTTGCCCTATCTTAGCAACGTTTGCTGAACTTTTAGCAATATCAAATCCGCTTTTAAGATTTTTAGCAGTTTGAAATCCAGCCATAGTAGTTTTAGCTGCTTGAAATCCTTTAGCTGCTTTATTAGCTGCTCGAACTGTCTTAAAAGATTTTACAGCATCTTTAATTGATGAGCCTGCACTTTTTTGACCTTTTATAAGACCAAGACTTTGTGCACCTTCTAGCCCAGTGCTTATTGTTCCCCCTACCATCTGAGATTTTTGTTCTTGCTCTGCAGCTTTTTGTTCTAAAGTTAGTTTGTCTTCTTCTTGCTGAGCTTCCATTTCTTGTGAATCTATATCAGCCTGTCTAGTTAAACTTTCTTTTTCGCTTTCAAAATCAGATAATCTTTGTTCTTGAATTTGAGGATTGCTTTCTTGATATACAATATTAGCGGTAGTCCCTGCATTACCTTGGCCAGCAGAAGCTACTGTATTATCAGCATACATTCCACCTCCTTGATACATGCGTTCCATATAACCACCCTTCTTCATATATCTAGACGAATTTCGTTTAGCTTTTTTTATCTCTTCTAAACTTTTTTTAGCGTCTGTAAATCTATTAACCTCTGAATCATATCTAGAGCGCACACCTCCAGATTGCATCATAGATTTAATTCGTTGTGCTTGGCCTTTATGCATAGCAGAAGCTTTTAAAAGTTCTTTTGATATTTTTTTAAGTTTTTTTGTTTTCATATTACCTGTGTATTTTTCTTGCACCCACATTCGTGGAATACAAATTTAGTAAATTATTTGTAACATTGTCATAAATTAATCGGATTCCTACCCATTTATCTATAAATTTTCTCTTTTTATCCCAATTCTTAGCTAAATCTATATAAGCTGCGTTTACAATCTCATTCATACCGTCTATTATAAACATGTTATTTATAGAAGAAGTTGTTATAGTTCCAGTGTTAGCTCCCCCTACAACATTAGATCCTGTAGCTGTATAATAAGCTCCTGTATCTTTTGCTAAATTAGCTAAATCTCTAAATTGATTTATTTTCCACTCATTACCAACTCGTCTTGTATTAATTAAGTATTCTATTTTATCTATGTTAGAAGGAGTTAGTAGTGTACCATCAGCAGTAGTTTGTCCTACTCCCGCTAAATCTTGCCAGTAAGACCCAATGCCTGAAATCTGCATTGTATTATATATTAAGAAGCTAGTAAAGCCATGCTCTAAAACACTAATACCTGCTTGATTAAATGTTTCTAAAGTATAACTTATATTAGCAGTTAATGAATCTATACTTTTAGTTTCATTATGTATAAACTCAAATTCAAAAGGGTAATAGTAAGTAACAGCTTTAAACTCCGCATCTGTATAATACCCATTTTTATTTTCTTGATAAAGTATACCGTGATTATCTTCAGCATTATGTTCCCATATTCCTAAATTACAAAGTGTAGATCCAACCCAACTAGCTGCAGGAGTCATCGGTCCAAAATTCCATCCAGGTCTTGCATATTTATCTGTTGCTGAATAAAAATTTGTAGATGTATTAAAATAAATATAAGGCACATAGTCATGAAAACTACACCACATACCCATTTCAGGGTAATAAGATATTGTCCACCCTCCTTTTGTAAAATATTTTTCGTCATCAAATTCAATAACTATTGTTTCTTGTATATTTGTAATTTTATTTGACGATTCTAGTGTAAATTTACATAGACTTGAACTCCAGAAAATAGAGCCCAAAGGAGGAGGAGACACATTAGGATTTGAATTTGCTATAGCTATTCCATCAATAAAAAAGTGTGTAGGATCTAAATCTCTTTTAGTTAATATAATACGTTTATATTTAGGGTCATAAATACTATGGAAACCTAACCCTAATATTGGATTATCAATGCACAAGTTGCTGAAACCGTAAATTTCTAATTTTGATCTTAAATTATCTCTAAACCAATCTTCTAGCCCTAAACTACTTATTTCTGATAATTCTTGCTTCATCATAAAAACTTTTTTAGATGCTACATCTACAAAAAAGTAACCATATCTAGTAGTTAATGCTGCGTATTGAGATTGAGTCCCCGCAAACCCATCACTTGTTTGGATTATTTCGTCTGGCTCTTGTTGGAATATATCACCACTTCCTACAAAAGCTTCACTACCATCTTTCATCTGCATAGACTGTTTACCTTTAGCTGCAAATAAACTTTCTTCCATGTGGAAATACAATAAATTATTAAAAGTAGCTAGCTTCCATAAGTCACCTCTATTTTTAGGTAAGTCTTTAAATTGATTTGCTAAAAATATTCTATAGTTATCAATTAAACTAGTAGGATCATTCTTTGTGCTTCTGTGTGTTCTTGTAGGAAAATCAGTTTGATCAAGTTGTTTTATAGGTAAAGGTATAGCTGGTCTTATGTCATTATTTTCAGAGTAATTACTGTTATATTTTAAATTGTCAAAATGCATAAAATCTTTTGGTCCTGAATCTCTAAGAATAGATTTAGCTACTCCTTGAGGAAAATATTGACTATCACCATCTTCTTGATGTCTAAAGTTAATATTATCTGTACTTTCGACTATGTGATAGTGTATACCTTTTTGAGGCTCTGAAGTTAATGTTGATTGATTATGCTTAATAGATGTAGTTAGTCCATATCTACATATAAAAGTGTCTCCTCCAAATATACCTGTTTGACTTGCGTCAATTGGATTTTCATTAAAATCTCTTTGTATTGTACTTTGTAAAGTAGTTACAGAAAAATCTGCATTATAAGTATAAGTTTGTCCAGTAGGACCTTCCCAATCAAAAAGTATAGGCGCTCCATTTTCAAATATAAAATTATTTAAATCTTGACCTAACACTTCAAACCCTGTCCAAATTAATTCTTGATCATCTATAGATTTATATACATCTGTTTTAAATGCTCTTAAATTTACAATAGCTGAATTACTTCTAACTCTTCCATTACCTGTTCCAGACCAATTACCAGTATTATCTAAAGTGTTAACAAGTATAGCATCATTTAAACCACCAATACCATACTCCCCTAATATAGTATTTTGACCATCAAAAAATCCTGCATTATCTCCCCCTGTTCCCCCACCATCACCAGTACTAGATTGAGTTTGTCCTGGATAACTTATAAGATTATTTGTAGATGTTAGAGCGTGATCATTCATTAATTTAAATACTATACAACTTTCACCAAACTCATTAAATAATTTTCCTCCAAAACCTAAAGCTTTACCTTCAAATATACTGTCTCCTAATAAATATGTTTTAGCTTTTTGCCCAATTAATCTAGGCATAGTTAAAAATGTGGGAGTAGCATAAATAGCCCCAATAAAAATAGCTGACTTCATAAATTGAGGGTAACAATTAAATTGTGCATCCCACCCCCAAGTTTCTTCTATTTCATCAATATTTGTAGCAGCATTAGTTTTAATCCTAGTAACCATTTTTTTATCTTGCTCTAAACCAGGACCATTCCAAACTAAATTTTGTGAGTAGTATTCAATACTTATATGTGTTGCTGACGCTAAACTATTTTTAGTTCTTAATAAATAAAAATCATGAAATGAAAATACATCCATAGCAGGCTCATCTGAAGTTATTGGACCTACAGCTAAATTACCTTCATCATAAAAAGGTAGATTTGGATAATCTTGCCAATCCCTCATCCAAGGATCTAAGTTATAAAATACTTCAGGTTGATCTTGAAGTGTTGCTAAAATCTGATTAGATTCTGCAACCTGACCTGCGGTACCAGCAGCAGCTTCTTGACACAATCCTATTTGATCTTTATGCATTAAACCTGGAATTATAGGAGACTGCCCTAATACAGTTCTATCTGCGTGTGTTCTTTTTGCATAGTATACTCTAAATCCTTGAACTTTGTCAGCTATTGATCTAGGTATTTGTACATCTTCTAGTGTAAAACCTAATCTTTGAACTTGGTGATTAATGTCTGCATCATTATAGTCAGCTAAAGTTGAAGCCCCCGCTCCTGATGTAATTACAAATTCTATAAAACTATAATTATAACCAAAGTCTATACAATTATGACAATATTTATCATAACCTGCTTGAAACATAGAACTCCCATTACCAGTTGTTTTTTGAGATTCTAAATAAATAGTATCACCAGGACCTAAAGCAATTGTTTGTGCTCCACTGTTTCTCCAACTATTATAACCAACCCAATTTTGACCTGTAGTCCCACAACCACAGTCCGCATTTGCATGCCCACAAGGACCACTAAAAGCACCACCTGTAGCATTAGAACCGTTAGTCCAATTAATATTAGGAGCATCTGTATCTGACGCTTCATTTACCCAGCCACTAGCAGCTGTGTTAGATATAAGTCTAGTAACTATATCACCATTAGGATCATTAGAACTTTTTTGTCTATGCACTACCTGCCACCTAACTGTAACAGTCATAGTTTGATCAGCTTTAAAATAGTTATTATTAAAATCCCATAGAGCCGCCTCCATAGCTGGATCATTTTGAGATCCCGCATTCGAAGGGTTACTACAGCTAGCAGGACCATTATTCCCCATATTAAATATATTCCTACTCCAATTACTACTGTTATTATACCACTCAGGATGAGCTGTGTTAGTAGTTTGTCTTTTTCCATAAATCATAACTAAAGTTCCATTCCAAGCTGGCTGTCCAGCTGTAGTTCCTATAGATCCTGTAGTTCTACACTTTCTTTCATCTGTTATAGTTTTATATTCTTCATGTCTATTTGAAGGAAAATGATGGTGTCTTACGTGATTCCCCTGTATATTATTTCCTGTATACCCAGATAAATCCCATATTTCAAAATTACTATTGTTAGGGTAAAATTCTGTATTGTTTTGCCAGTAGTTCATATTTCTATAAAGAGCTAAACTCCAATTACCAGCATTAGCGCCGGGATGACTCTTTGAATCTAAGTAGTGAAATCTTTTAGCTTGTCCTGTAGATAACAGCTCAAAGTCTGTCCATAATCCTCCATAAAGATTACCAGCTAAACTAGTTACATCTGCTAACTCATCATCTTGAGGCTCTCTTCCCGGTATATGATAAGCATAACTCATAGAGCCATCTTTCATAATAAAAGCGATATAAAATGCATACACTTCACCCCTCATATATCCTTTCCGTTGAAAAGCATTAGGAGCGTATCTATATGATTCTGCAGGTTTAACAGTAATTACTCCTCCCCCAAAATTATCTACAGGAGTACTTCCCCATCCTGTTTGAAAATTATCTACTGATGCAATGTACCTATCAAAATCATTAAATTTCCTAACTTCAGGAAGTAATTTAATATTGTTTGCATATTTTTGATACCCTAAATCTGGTGAGCTAGTTAAATTACCTAAATACAAAACACCATCTAATTGACTAATAGTTTTTGCAGTTTCATACGATACAGTATCTATAATTATATCTTTAACAGAGCCTGGTGTAAACCCCTCTAATCCTGTAAAAGTTATTTTTTGCTCTCCAAATACACTAGGGTTTATTTCTATATCATTTATTCTTAATGCTTCTGTAGCATCCCCCATTTTTCTAATCACAACAGGACGAATATATTTATAATTTGTATTAAAATTATTAACTTTCCAAGCAATACATTTTGTAGTTTGACTACCATGCCTCATACCATCTTTTTTAGTGGTAGGTTTAGTAGAGTCAAATTCTTCTACAATTGATACAGGATTACTAACAGTTAAAAAATTAGTAGCTACGTTATCTTCATCTACATATGCTAAAGCTAAATAATACACTCCAGTTAATAAACCTCCTCCAGAATTAACTGATTTTTGGAAAGGATTAAATGCCCAATAAATATCATGCAAAAATGTATGAGGCACTGGACCAGAATAAGGAAATAAATTTAATATATTTATATTGTCAATATTTGGAGATGTTATACCATACAGATCACTAGTAGCCAAACTAGTTCTTCGCTGTCTATCTATATTAAATGCTCTAGGAGGATTTAAATCATCTGTCCAATAAACTACTAAATCTCCTTTAGAGTCTATTTTAAAAGTACCTTCTATAGGGTGTAATTCTTGAAAATTTAAATCATTTGTTAATTTACTAGGAGGAGAAAGAAGAGGATTAAAAATTCTTTTATAGAGACCATCTTCCCATATACCTATTTCGCTTCTAGGATTAGGAGTAGTTACAACATCTTTAAGAAAAAGAACAACCTTATCTTCATTAACTTCTATAGCTCCAATAATTTTTTCTGTTTGCCCAGACGACTCAAAGTTTAACTGTGCATTAAGTTTTGTTCCTCCTTCATTAGAAACAGAACCTTTTTTTTCATTAATGATAGTATTCTTAGCATATCTCCAACTTCCTTCAGGTTGGTCAATATTCCCTGTATCTTTAAATAATCCTTTTATAAATCTTTTTTCTGCCATTAGCTTCTATATAAATCTTCTCTTGTGTTTAAATTTTCAAATCCTACATCGTGTTTATTTATGTCTGGAATTAACCTAACCCATTGATTCATAAATGATTCGTATCTATCTATGTCTGGATAGTTAGCTGCATTTCTAGCTTGTGTACAATAATATTTCCATTGTTGTTCTGCAAAACTATAATCTATACCATTATTTTTAAAATCTGGTTTAGCCAATAATATTTTTTTGTATATGTACCAAAACATAGCTTCTGAAAAACTAATATCATCTGGTACTAAAGGATAACAATCTTCATCAATTGGAAACGCCATGTAACTTATACATATTTTTCCACTAGAAAAAGAAGTTTTTATATAATCACAATCTACAATATATGTATCTTCAGAACTTGCGTTTTCATTAACACATCCTTCACAATGCATACTTTTATGAAAATTACTTGCTCCGTATTGTAGTGGTTGTAGTTGATTACTATTATTAAAATAAGCATTTTCAAGTACAACTATTCTATTATTTATTTGATGCAGTATAGCTGTTGTACTATCATAAGATACACCACTATCTTTAGCACTTTTAATCTCATCTTTTAATTCAGTTACTTTAGTTATTAAACTATCTAACTCATTAGAATCTACAGCAGCAACACTGTTATTAATTGATACTTGATTAATATAATATAAGTCTGACGGCATTAATGTTTTGTGATTACTAATATCTAAAACACATTGTTTTTGACACAGCTGTGAAGCTGCTCCAATATGCTCTAAAGCTTCTCCTATCCACTCAATAGCATCATCAATCCAATCATCATTCTTAGGTCTTAAATCTCTAAAAATCTTCCTTATTATTGTTTTACTTGATTTTGTTTTATATACTGCCATATTAATGTTTTTTAAATTTTAAATATGCTAAGTCGTCTTCTCTTAATAAATATATTAATCTTTCTTTATTTCCCTTTAATCCTCTTGTAGCGTCAAATCTATATACTGATTTATTTGGAATTTTACATTTACCTTTTCTCCAATAGTATTTACAATAATATTCATCAGTATGATATATATGCCATTTTACTCCTTCTCCAGTTTTTATATTATATAAAGATTTTCCTTCATCTAGTAACTCTTTCTTATACTTATTACTTTCTCCCCAATCTAATCTAGGAGACCTTGGATCTCTATCTCTCCTAATTATAGATAGCGTTGAAAGATTATTCCCCATATTAAACTCTTTACCTTCTAAGATGTAGTCAATTATCATTATATTAAATTCTTGTACTATATTATTGTAAATACTTTTATCTACATAATTTTTAGATTCTTTAATATAATCTTGATATATATCTTTTAAAGTGTAAAGCATTTTACAAGTCGTCTATATTAGCAATAGGCGGCTCTATAAATCCACCTGATTTATACATCATTTTTTTCATTCCTCCCCCCATCATCTTTTTCTTACCACCATCTTTGTACATAGACATTTTCTTTTTCTTTTTTTTATGTACACCTCCGTGTTTTTTTATAGTACCTGTTTTTTTCTTTTGTAAGAAAATATCAGCTTGAGTAATTTCACCGTCTTTATTATTATCAGGAAATCCTCCTTTCTTTTTCTTTTTTAATCCTCCCATTTTATTTTTGTTTTTAATTTTACGTTCTTGTTCTAACATTTCTTTTGTTGGCGCTTTGCCACTACCTTTATTTGCTCTAATATTATCCCAAAGACCTCGTTTTGAGTAAGAACCATCTTTTCTTTTTATCATTTTTGCCATAATTATTTACTTTTTTTAGCTGCTATTGTTTTATTATCTTGCATTCTATCATTTGCTGTATCACTAAATGTCCCTGACAATAACCCTAGCTCTCCGTTTATTAATCCACTATTAATCATATTTAACATATCTAAAGGAAGTGGGTACTCTGTGTCATGATTATAACACCCCCCTTCTTCACACCCATCAAATCTAGCTATATCTTCTGGGTCTTCAAACACTCCTCGTATGTTAATTGCTTCTAATCCTTCAGCGTTGTAAATATATATATAATCTTCAATCATATATGCTTTTAAGTTTTCAGTTGTATATTTATCATAAGGCAACCATTGAATAGTATTAGAAGGAACAAATGGAATAGTTTTTGTTCCAGTAATATCTCCAACATAAGAAATTGCTTCTTCAAAATTATACCTTATAGTTTTTGGTATGCGTTTTTTACTTCTATACACAGAACATGTTGTTGGTAAAGAGCAGCACTTAGAAGCATCTACAGGCTCTAAGTGGACACACCCTAAATCTTGCTCAAGATGCCTACTATTAAATCCGTTTCTAGAATAATCTCTTCTAACAAACATAGCTCTATAATGCTTAATGTTAAATTTAAGCTGCTCTAAAGATATATGCTCATCTGTGGTAGATCTTCCTCCTCTAACTAAGTTTAGTAGATTATATGCAATTTCGTTTAATGTCATTATTTTTTTCTTTTTTCAATAGACCGCCCTCCAAAATAAGCTCCTATAACAGTAATAAGAACTAATTGTAACAAGTCTGTCCATTTAGGTTCAACTTCAAAATTTATTGTACCTGCGTCTATAAATATCATTAATACAGTACTAACAACTAAAAATACTAGTACCATTGGTCTTACATTTTTACTAAGCCATGAATCACTGTTCATATCAGCTTTCCATCTATCGCTAATTTGTTTTTCCATTTCTATTTCATAACTAGCTACAAGTTCTTTTATTTTTCTTTCTGCTTCTAGTTTTTCTTCTTTACTTGTATGTAAATTATCTATAACTCCCCCAACACCTTTTACAAGATCGGCTGCTCCACCTGAAAATAATTTTGTTAATATACTCATAATTTATTTTTTTGCAAATTTTTCTATACCACTTATACCAAAGCACCCAAGTACTACAAATACAAAGGAATCATATACAAACTCGTTAATCATTAGATCTCTTCCTATCCAACCAGTTATAAGATCTACTATCATAATTACACACATTATTGCAAATGCAATAAAACCTATGATAGATTTTTCATTCCAATTGTTATTGTCTTTAAATATTTCCATTTTATTTTATTATTATATCTACAGCACTATCGCTGTTATTTAATTTAATTTTTAAAATATATTTGTCTCTGTTAAACTCTAAATCGCTATAATCGTATTTTAAAGTAACACCTTTTGGTATAACTAAATTTTTTATATAGTAATAAGTTTCTACAATACTAGTAGCACTTTGACTATATTGTGCTGCAGAAGTCTGTGTATAATCATTTGTGTTTTGTGCAGGAGTAATCTCATTCCTATAATAATTTTGTACTCTAGATTCTGTTTCATCTATTATGTCATCACCATTTTCATCTTGACCTAATCCAAAAGAAACTAAGTCGTTTTGTCTTGTTATATATAAATCTATACTTACAGCATCTGTACTATGTACATTAGTAAAACACACATATTTAGGATTTTCAGAGCTACTATAAAGTTCTTTTAACTCTAAACGTTGTGCTGTATTATTTGTTATATTATAATATAAACTCATAATTAATAACTATTAAAATCTAATTCAAAAACTAAAGTTACAACATATTTTGCAGTAAGTCCTAAATCTACAGAATTTTTCATACTAACACCTATTAAATCTCCGGCTGCAAAAATATTCGTACCAGATGTAATAGATGTTGTAAAATCAGCTGTTCCTTCGTCAACTCTATTAACTCCTGCAATAGCTTTTGTTCCTAGTGTGGCCGTGTTACCAGTAGTCCAATTACTACCAGCTGGAACTCTATCAAGAGCAAATGTTATTTGATTACTACTAGTGTGATGATGTTGATTTGATTTATAATGAACTTTTAATAATTTACCAGCTGTAGGAGCTATCATAGGTGTTACTACGTTTGTAAATGAAGGACTTTCACTTGTTGTAACAAAAGGTATGTAATGAGCTGTTACATCTATATCATCAGTAAAATTAGCTGTTTCCATATAGATTACTTTATTTTTTGTTTGTACTATATTACTTTCTATAGTAACTACGCCAGAAGCACTTCTAGCTATAGTAGTGTCATTAACATGGCCTAATTCTATAGATCCTATACCTAAAGCATTAGAAGTAGACGCTGTAATATTAGAACTGTCTAGACCAGTTAAACCACCTCCAGCACCCACAAAACCACCAGCTGTTAAAAGATTTGTGTGAGGTACGTATGATAAAGCTGTGTCTGTTTCTAAACCTTGAGTTCCTGTTGCTCCATCAACAAACGTCATGTAGTGACTACCAGCAGTACTATTGGCTGCTACTACAGTTGAGGCTGTTGCTATAGCAGCTGTTCCACTAGTATTTTGATTACCAGCAGTATTTACACCAGGTAAATTAATATTAGCTGAACCATTAAATGCAATACCACCTATTGTCCTTGAGTCTTCTAAGATTGTTGCTGAGGCCGCTATACCACTTGTATCTTGATTAAGCGTTCCTATGTTACTAGAATGTATTGTGCCAGCACTAGCTCCTGCCCAATCAACATGCTCAGCCGCTACAAAGTTAGATAGTGAATCGTGATCTATTTCACTAGGAACAGCTGTTGCCGTAATAGTACCACTACTATTTGTAACCCCTACTCCAGTTGCTCCTAAAATTGAAATACTAGGTGTGGTACCAGACGTATATCTAGCTGCAGAACCAGAATCTGTTGTTACAGTAAAATTTGTTACTGTACCTACTTGAGAATCAGTATCTACAGCAGAAGTAATACCAGTCACATGCCCAAAATCATCTAGAGTTAAATCTTGAACAAACGTTCTCCCACTATTATTTACACTAGATTGTGATGATGTATTGCCATGACCTACTGTTGCTGAATAATCACCAGCATCTGTATTTAGCTCATCTAATATAGTAATGCCTTCTCCTGCAGTTAAATCTACTCCAGTTATATCTCCACTACTAACAGTTGCTTTAACTACTTTATTATTAGAATCTAAACCTAAATTACTTCCACTAGCTATCGTGCCAGTAGATATATCATCTAAATAAACATCAGATCTAAATCTAGCTATAAAATCTACAATATGTTGACCAATCCACTTCAATCTATATTACTTTATATTTTGTTTTATTACTTTCATTTTTATATGCAAGTAAGCATCTATTTCTATTTTTTTCTTCAGAAACATAACTTACGTGTATCCATGCAGGATTTTTTTCATTTCCAAATTCCCATATAAGCTGATCAAAATTTAAATTTTCTTTTATAAACTTATACATTTCTGCATTTGTTTTATGCCCAAAAGTATCATCTATATCTATAGCCTGACCTTTACAATGTTGTGAACTTTTTGACCCTCCTATAGCTGTATTTAATTCTTCAGACCTAAAAAAACTATTAATTTTTACAGGACCGCTAACCCAATTTCTTACCGGCTCAAATATTTGTTTAGCTATAATTTTCATATTATACAGCTGCTTTTCACCCGGTCTATTATTAATACCCCTTCTAATAGCAGTATTACTATAAACTCCTTCTTTATCACTTATATGCTTACTTATCATAATTATGCTATTGACCAATATCCATACTCAAGTACACATGCTGCTGTATAAGCTTCCGCAGCAATTGCTAAAGAATTATATATAGGCATATATGCAAACTCTCCTACTCGTAATTTTAATATGTGATTTCCCCCAAATTTTACCTGCACAAATGATGCATTGTTCTCAGAAGAAATTACTTTTAAATATACATAAGAAAAAGCTGAGTTACTTGCTACTACATCCTGCGCTGAACCTGTAGCTATAGACTTTCTAGATAATTCTGTTGGGTTTGTTGTTGCTAAGCTATCGTTTACTGTTACGCCTAATACATCGGTCATAGCATCGTTGCTAGATAGTGTTAAGCCTACTTTTAGTGTTGCCATATTATTTTATTTTATTTTAATTATTATTATTATACTTCAAATAGAAGCAATTCCATAACAGGTGTACCAGCGTCTGCATCATAACACAAATCCTCATCTCCAGACCATGAAAAGAATATAAATTCTTGTGCTCCTATATCATGAATATTTGCAGAATCAGTTGCTCCAGTTCTGATATGAATCTTTTCTGTTGTTTTTATACTTAAGTTTTTTAGATACACATAACATTTACCATAATCATCTGCTTCTAAAAATTTAGCAGCATTTGTTGAAGTAGCAAATCTTTTTTGAACCACATCTTTAGTAAAAGCTACAGTATCTGATTGATTCAAAGTTAGACTGTCACTAGTAGCATTAGTACTAGTTAAACCTAATTTTACTGTTAATGTTCCCATAATTTTTAATTTTATTTATTAATTTTTATTTTTCTAATTACACTTCCGTCGTCATATATAAACAACAAAAGTGTATTGTCTCTAATTGTATTTACTGGTCTTCCTAATAAATCTGTAATCATTATTAAAGTTTTAGCTCCTCTTTTAAGTAAAGGCCCAGACCAAGTACCTTGACAATAATCATATGTAGCTTGACATATAGTATCCCATTCATTTTCACAACAATATTCATCTACATCTATTACCCAGGCGTAACAAGGGTCATTGAGCCAATAAGGACTACCCGGACCAGTGATACAATCAGCGCTATATAAGCAAGAAGCAGAGTCATTAACATTAGCTTCAATATTATAATTCCACGCATTGACATCCATACAGCCTTGCACCACAGTAATACACGAACCGTTATCAGTATTAGCTGTTGAATCATAATTAAGAGCAGTATTATCCATACACCCATAAACATAAGGAACGCAGCTAAAATCTTCAGTATTAGCGGATGAGTTGTAATTAAGCATACTAGGATCAGTACAACCATAAATAAAAGATATACAAGAATTATTGTCAACATTGGCTAAAGGGTTAAAATTAAACATTATTGAATCTGTACAACCATAAACAAATGGAATACAGTTTCCATTATCTGTATTTGCTAATGGGTCATAATTAAACATAGTAGCATCCATACAACCATAGACTACAGGAATACAACTTTCATCAGTAATATTTGCAAGAGGATTATAGTTAAAAGCATCCGGATCCATACAACCATATGTTACTCCTATACAACTACCGTCATCTGTATTAGCACTAATATTGTAATTAAAAGCTATAGGAGAAGTACATCCATAAATAATTGGAGTACAAGAACCAGGTGTATTTGCTTGTGGATTGTAATTAAAAGAACCAACTACCATACACCCAACTACAACAGGAACACACCCTCCATTATCTACATTAGCAGAAAGATTAAAATTAAATGCATTTGGGTCAGTACATCCAAAAACAGCTAAATTATTACAACTACCATTATCTATATCAGCTACAAAACCTTGAGTATAGTATTGTAAATACCCAGGATTTGTACATCCAGGATTGTAGTAGCATGTATCTGCTGTATTAGCTGTATCATTATAGTTATACGCAGATTGATCTAAACATCCATAAATTATATCTATACACTCATTTCCACAGTAAGGTAAAGCAGTATAAATATCTTCTGGATTTTTAAAGTTTTTTAATTTATTTTCATTAGGTCCAGGCCAAGGGTTGTCACCTTCATAGAGTATAACTCCATACGTATTTTCTAACTTAAATGAATTTTGTATTGTTTGTATATCTAATTGTTGTGCATTTTGTTGAGGAGTAGGTATTTCAAAATAATAAAGATATACTTCTTCATATGCACTTAGTGATAAATTAAATGTATCAGAATATACACCATTTGAATTAATTCTAAATTGCCATAAATTAGTGCCTTGTCTTACTCCTAACCAACAATTACCCCAACTGTCACCTCCAGCATCATATAATATTAAATCGTAAGTGCATGGAGATGTTAATTCCATTCTATGTGCTGCTGGATCATAATTAAAAGCACTTGAATCTATACACCCATATAATGCTATTGTACTACAACTACCGTCATCAATTGTAGCTAACTCATTGTACTCTAAGTAATCTTCATCAATGCAGCCATATATAGTAGTATCATTACTACATGAATCTGAAGCATAAGGATTTGATGAAGCACTGTACCCAAAGTTAGGTGGATTTAAAATAAACACTGTATCTTCACAGTCTAAGTTTTTTACAATACAGCTACCAACTACAGAACCACCTCCAATACCATCACCGTAGGTATCGTTTATAGTAAATACAATAGTATCACTAATAGGCACACAAACTTCAGTAAATACTGTTTGTCCTGTTTGTGTATAGTCATATGTCCCAGCTGGCACAGTATATATTATATTACCACCAGATGTTATTTCCCAAGAAGTTTCGCCAGGCCAATTGTCTAATAGTATTGCAACTTCTATTAATGATTGTCCAGAACTACAACTGACTTCCATTACACAAGTGCCATCGTCTACATTTGCCCACGGATTATAATTTTCTGCTAAAGAGTTCATACAGCCATTAATATAAATACAACCAATATTTATAGTAGCTGTAGAATCATAATTAGGTGCTACAGTATCTGTACACCCATAAATTATAGAATATGGATTACTAATCATTATATCATCTATACATATATCGCTAGTAAAACTAGTCCCAGTATTTCCTACAAATGCTATTTTAAAGTTATTTTGTAGATTAAAACTGTCTAATGGATAATAACCTAATTTCCATGCCATACCTTGATCTCCGTTGTATGCATCTATAAAAATATAATTACCAAAGCTATCTACTATAGCTACTTCAAGCTCTCCCATTGCTGGTCCAAACATGTGATACCAAAAAGATAATACCTTGCCAGGAGTAACAGATACGTCAAATGTTGGTGTATATGTTATAAACTGTTTACTAGGATAATTAGGAGATGATGATTCTACATAAAAATAAACACCATTACTAGTTGTGTGATCTCCTTGTGGGCCTGTATTAAATGAGGATGTTTCACCTATTTTTAACAACCAATCACCATCATCATTTTGATCTTGTTGTAATGGTAAATTATTTTCAAAATTATGTACCCAAGGAAAAGTATTAACTTGCCCAATCCCTATAAAAGGTAATAGTAATAATAATAATAATAGTTTTTTCATTTTAAAAATCGCTCATTAATAATTCATCTATTTCTTCTTGTACTTCTTTTTTTGTTGATACCATTTTAAAAGACAAGTCAGCTTGAAACCTAAGTGCTTCTTCTCCATCTTTAAATATTATAATAGTAGGTACAACTGCTATTTTATATTTTTTTGCATCATCAGAACTCTTACCTATATCTATGTAGCCTTTTGTTTGACACTCAGATAACCCCATAAACCATTCAACATCATTAGCTTTATTCCACTCAGCATTAAAATGCTTTGCTGTAATCTGCGCAAAAGCTCCTCCTCCTGTAAAAAATATTATTAAGATAAGTATATATCTCATCGGTTATATAATTTATCTTCTATTTTTTCCATAGATTTTTTAATTTCTTCTACATCTTTTTGAGTTGTTATAATAGTGTTACGAATCATTTGATCTTTCATGTCAAACTCCATTCTAGTAACTTCTGGATCTGGAGGTGCCGGCAACTCTTTAGCTTCTTCTATATCAGCTTGTAAAGCAAACCACATGCCTATTATAGTTGCCATTGCAAAACTTATAGCTATAAGTGTTTTAACACTTATATTAAATCCAGTATCTTCATTTAACTCTTTAGCCATTTTAATTCCAAAATATTAATTTACCTAATATACCTATTAAAACTAACCAAATAGACCAAAGGGTTTTTTGAGTAGCTTTTCTAAAACTAGTATTTCTATTAACTCGTGAGATAGTTCCATCGTCTGGATCTAACAATCTTTTTTTAATAAATCTCACATCTTCTTTTAAATCTCTTAACTCTTCGTGTATTTGTTTATTAGTAATAGGCATAGCTTATAATTCAAATCCAAAATTCAATACTATAATTCTAAATCTATTAGAAGTACAATCTTTTGTGCAGAATAAACATACCTTCATTTCTAATACTGTTATTCTACCTAATCTAAAAGTAATTTCATACTTTTCTTTTTTATTTCCTTTAGCCCAACTATTAATCCAATTCATTTCGTTTCAGTTTTAGTTGTTTTTTCGTGAGAACCATCGCAGCTCCCATCTTCAGATTTTGTCTTACCACATGCACATTTTGCCATAATTTTATTGTTTTAAAATATTATATAATTAACTCCTAATTTAAAGTCGTACCACTCTCTGTTCCAGTATTTGTTATACTTACCCTCAACAAAATATCCTAGATTTTTATTTACTTTTATCCCATATATTAAACCTGCAGAATAGTCGTACCACTGGTCGTCTTCTATATAGTTATGATATGAAAACTCACTACCATCATTGTAATGCCAAGGTAATAAATTACCCCATGCGTGTAACCATGTTTTTTTAGTGTACTTATAATAATCAAATCCTATAATTAAAGAGTGTTGAATTTGTTTTTCTAATTCATTTCTTTTTCTTTCAGAATAGTCAGATAAAACTTGAGGAACAACAACTTCTTTCCATACCTCAGCATTTGTAGCAACTATATTTCCAGTAGGATCACTATATTCATTTGCATATACATTCACGTTATAACCCTCTTGTATAGCTAAATACGTATAATGTAAATTTCCATTGTTTAGCATCCATTCTTCTAAAGGATTATACCCATAAGGTTCAGCTAATCTATGCGCAGCACCTATACTAAAAGATAAATCTGCATTTTTTTTCCATCTATATCTTTCTGACAATTCAAAATATTCTATGTCAGCAAAACCGTCTTTTAAATACTCTACTTTTGCAGCAAAATGATCAACACATAAAGGACCATCACAATTATCATCTGAGCTATATCTAATAAAATGATGCTGATCTATATAATCTACTCCTTGTTGTCTAGCATAATCTACTTCAAAAAGATATTCAAACCCTTGCACCTTACCTACTGTAGCTGCGTCTGTATAGTTTGACTCTGTACCATCATAAAAAGTATTTGCTCTGTTTTCATAACCAAATCTGGCAATCTTTCTTATACCTACAGTTAAAGAATAGTCATAAGGAGTTGATATAATTCCTTCTTGTAGTTGTCCTGATGTTACTGAAAATGTTTTTGCATCAGATACAGAAGTACCCCCATTTACTGCTCCATAAACTGTCGAAAATTTTAAATGTTTTTTTAAAGTTTTCTTTATATCAAAATTTTGTAAATATGATTTTATATCAGTATTAGTTTCTTGCGAACAACATTTTTTAGGTGTTAAGCACGAAACTAGTATTATCTTAAAAATTATACAAACTAAAATTATTTTTTTCATATTACTTAAATTAAGATATTGGTGTTGTTAAGCTAAAAGTTGCATTACCACTTAATGTTCCAGTTAAATTTAAAAATCCAAAATCAGCTATTGAAGTTCCTTCTCCTTCATTAAATTTCCATAAATTTAGTAAGTTAAGAGAAGATATATAATTACCTGCATTACCGTCTACTGGAATTGGTACTCCGCTATTATATAAATTTAGTATTTCTGCACCAGCTAATAATTTGTTGTGTATAGCAACTTGATATAGTAACCCTTTAAATGCTTGATTGCCAGCAGCGTTATCATCACCAATTCTATTGAAAGTAATATTTCTAGATTCAGATGCGCCAAAATTTGTATTAGATACAACAACAGCACTTCCATCTTCAAATGCGGCAACAGTTGCGGCATCTCCGGTTTTCCCTGTAATAGTTATAGCATAATGATGCCAATTAGTATCAGCAGTAACAGCAGCATAAGCTTCTTGACCATTTAAATCACTTTCTATATAAAGTTTATCGCCAGCAGAATCAAAATAAAGACGTTTAAATGATCCTGATCCTGAATGCCCTAGTACAACAGCTTCATCATTATTGTCAGTTCTTTTAGCCCAAAAAGATATAGTAAGATTATTTCCTCCAGCATTTATTTCATATGTCTGATCTTCAAAAGTAACAAAGTCAGTTGTTCCGTCAAGTGCTAGTGAATGCAAAGATACTTTTGGTGCATCTAAATACTGAGGTTTAGCCATGCTTACTCCTAATCCTAACATTGGTGCCATAGTTTATATTTTTTAAGATTCGTCTGCTGTTGGTTCTTTAGCTTCTCCAGCAATTCCTTTAGAGTATGCTAATATTTTACCACTGTCTAGTTCTATACATTGAAAATCAGAGTATATTGTCATACCTTTAGGTACTGATATATTATTTGCTACAGGTCTTTTTGTTCCTGCATCAAACTCAATAATTCCTGTAAGACCTTCACTAACATCAATTACAGTATCTTCTGTTGCAGATATTGCATAAAAAGGTCCACAATGTTTTGTAGTATTAGTTATATAAGTTGTATATGATTGATAAACCGCTATTTGATTATGCTTTTTATTTTCTTCACAACAACATAAGTCTTGCGTACGTGATTTTGCCATTATTTTATTATTTTTATTAAATTATTAATTTGTTTAGCTGTAATCTCTTCAGGTAAATTTTCTTCTTCAAAAATATTAAGTTCTATTTCTACTTCTTCTTCCATCATTTTTTGAACTTCTTCCATTTGATTTTGTCTACTTTCTACTAATTCTTTATTCTCTTCTTCTAATTTATTTATCTTTTCTTTAGAATCTTCTGAATTAAGATTAGCAAGTTGATTTACTTCTGCTGCTAATTTCATAAATTCTTCAGAAGGTTTACCTGCCTCTTCTAACTCTTTAAGGGCTTTTTGAAGAATAACAATATTTTTACTTACTGTTAAACTAAATTTTTTCCCTTTTAATTCTTGAACTGAAAACAATCCGTTTATAATAGTTACGAATTCTCCTTTTTTTGCTTTAATTGTTGTCATTTTATATATTGGTTTTTGTTAATATTAACTATTGTTTATCACTAAAAAGTGAATTTTACTTGCTGTTGTAGAGGTAGAACTAGCAGAATGTGGATTTACAATACTAATTTTAAAACTGCCTCCAGCTATTGTGTGAATTGCACAAGCAAGTTGTTTATTATTTACAGTATTTTCATCTTGCATAGTAACAAGAATTACTGAATCTGCTTGTACAGTACTATTAGTTACTGTAAATTCTGCATTTGTTGTAGCAGCTAAAGCTACTGCTGCTAGTGTAATTACTCCTGAAGTTGCATTAATTGTAACTGCAGTTGTATGATCTGTTGCTTGAGTAACCGTTCCACTGCCAGCATGTATAATTCCTTTAGTTGCTGCAGTTATCTGTAAATTACCTACTTCAATTTGAAGATCTGGAGCAGCTGAACCTCCAGTTAAAGTTGTACCAGCAACAGCACTTCCAGATCCATCATATGTATAGCTTCTAATACTACCTGCAGTTCCCCCAGCTTCATTACCTCCAAATAAACTAAGATTTCCTCCATTACCACCTCCAGATGCAGCACTACCAGCTTTTAATTCTAAGTCTGCTGCATTTCCAGAAGCACTACTTCCTCCTTCAATTGTAAGTTTTTGACCTGCTGTAGAGCTTGCTGTAGCAGTTGGTTTAATTGTAGGTGCAGTGTCATTAGTAAACCTAATACTACCTTTTACATTTAAACTTTCAGCAAAAGCTGCTGTAGGTCCAGATTGCCCTATAAATACTTTACCGTCATTATCTACTGCAATTCCTTCATCTGTTCCATCTCCAGAAAGCCATCCAGCCCCATTATTAGTATCTATATTATAAGTAGTTGCAGTACCATCATATAAATCTATATTTGCTGTTGCATTTGCAATAGTTGCAGCTATTGACACACTTCCTGCACCGTTTGTAATTGTTACCCCTGTGCCTGCTGTAAGTGTTGCTAAAGTAGGAATTCCAGTTGTTGAATTACCTATAAGTAATTGTCCATTTGTAGACAATGGAGAAGTAGCTTTAATTACATCGTCTGCACTAGCATAAAGCAATGAGCCTTTTGCTATTGTTTCTAAACCTGTACCTCCATTTACTACAGGACATTGCCCTGTAATAATTTGTGCAAAATTCATAGATGTTAAAAATCCAGAAGTTTCATTACTACACTTAGATAAATCTATACCAGATTCTACTAAAGTTAATAATATATTATTAGTATCTGTAGTTGCTGTTAATTTAGCTGTGTCTGCAGACTTTATACCCTTAAAGTTTAATTGATTTTTATTTGTAGCACTTATAAATAAATCTTGTCCTCCAGTACCTGTAGTTGACATTGTAGGAAATAAACCTGCAACTAGTAATTTTTTTAAAGCTCCAGTACTTTGATTTTGAACTTCAATAAAATCATATATATTGTCTACACTAGTTTTTGCTAAAGTTTGTAAATTTTGTATCATTTTTTAATTATTTATATTATTTTTTATTATTGTTGCCAAGCAGGTGGTATGTTACAGTCTTTACAATATTTATTTACAAATTTAAGAAAATTATCGTAATAATTGATATTTGTAGTTATATCTACAAAATTATTATCTGAACACTGTGCATAATTTCCACTAGCAATTCCAGTTGCTGTTTCTGGATTTAAACCATTTAAAGCAAATGCAAATGGACTTCCTTGATTAGTAGTTATACTTATTACTTTCCAAATTAATCCGCTAGGCATTTTAATAACATCTCCTAAACCAAGTTTATGACTAGCTACAAAAAATAATGCAGGATCAGTAATTGTAGTTCCTTCTCCAGATGTCCACGAAGTTCCTAAAACAGGAGACCCACTTGTTGCAGCATCATTTAAACCTGTATATTTACTGCCTTGCACCCAAAGGTCATTACAATTATTAATAATAGTATTTATGTCAGGTGTTCCTTTATCTGCACAATTAAATAAACATCCTAATCCAAATCCATTTTCACTTTTAGCAGCTTTTAACACATATCCTAATAGTATTAGTTTCCACTTATTCATTGTAGAGCAATCTACATTTGTACCTATTTTATATTCATCAAGCCAATTACTACCTTTTTGAGCTAAACAAGCTTTTAGTGTTAATATAGCTTTTTTTAAATGTTTAGGTATGCATCTATTTTTTTCATTTATGTACTCACAACTACCATCATCTGTTATTGCATTAGGATTATAATTTGCTGCGTTAGGATCTGTACAACCTCCATAGATACAACTTCCATCATCACAAGTTGCTGTTGGATCATAATTAACTGCTAAAGGATCTGTACATCCAGCTCCTGGAGCGCTAGAGCTTATAGAAAAAGTTGTTTCTACAATACAAGAAAGATTATCTATTGTACGTAATACATATACTCCTGGAGGTAGTCCTGTAACTATAACTGTAGCACCGTCAAGCGCTAAAGTTCCGTAAAATGCAAAGTGGTCCCAAATTTGATTTGCAGAACTACAACATACTCCAGTAAAAATAGCTGCTTGGAAAGCTGTAGATCCATTTGTAGAATTATATGTAAATGTTAGTTGTCCATCTGAATTTGGACCCGTACAAGTACCAGTAGCATCTGTAGTTGTAATAAGTATATTAGGTGGATCTGCACAAGGTAAGTTACAACATGGCGGATCACTAACAGTTGCTGTAGGAATATATATTCCACAATCACAACTGTATTCAAAATTAGTAGCTGCAGGATCTAAACATGCTTTATACTCACAAGTACCATCATCTACTGTTGCGGCAGGATCATAATTTATTGCACAAGAATCTGTACACCCATCTGAACCAGAAGGTAAGCAGTTAACTTGACAATCTATTACAGTTGCATAAGTACCTGTACCATCACCTGGATCAACACATCCAAGCACAGGATCGCAATTATAAGATTCAAATATACAAGGTCCTGGACACTGAGCAACCGGATTATAATTTAGTGCCAGTGGATCTAAACACCCATCACTAGGTTGTGTCCAATAAATACTAACACTATAAATACACGGAGTACCATCTGCTAAAAGTCTATGTAATTCAAAAGTATATGTACCTGTCCCATATTGATTCATAAGAGAAGTAGAGGTTGAATCTATTAGTAGACTATTAGTCCCCATTTGCCCACCATTACTTTCCGGACCTGTTACTCCTAGCCCATAGCCAGAAACATCATTAGCCGCTCCTTGTGTAAATTGATTAGCAACAGGAACGCCATTAAATAACCAAACCTGAGTACGAAATCCTCCATCTGCACCTGTCATAAATGTACCAGCAGCAAATCCAGTACCATTACAACCAGCTCCTCCATATCCAACCATAAAAGCTCCCCACACGGTTGGATTACACAAACTTGCATTAAGTAAATTATTAGTGCAATTTGGTACGCAATCACAAAAGTTATAATTAGGGTCATCACTTATTTCTATTGCAGGAATTGCAACTGGACAATTAGGGTTAGAAACACTAGAGCATAGTGAAGCATCAGGTATTCTAAAGTCACTTGGCACTGTTGTGTTATAATCTGGATTTAATGGGTCATCGCAAACCGGAACTTTTACTGTAATATATATCCAAGTAAAACACTCTTCAACTTCTAAAACATGATTTGAATCAACAAATTGTACTTTAACCGCATAGTGCCCATAAGCTAAACCTGTAAAAGAATTCTGAGGATTGTAACTAAAAGTAGTAGAAGCTATCCCTGTTTGTGTTGAAATTACTGATCCTATAGTAGTAGGATCTCCAGGTATTGTAACAGGATAAATAGCCATTGTATAAGTCTCAGTAGACCCAAGACTTACATATGATTGTAAAGCAGGATCTAAAATTGTTCCTATAGCGGCAATACCGTCAGATTGTGGAACATTACTTGCATTTACAGTTGCATCAGTAATAACAGCTGTATGATTAGTAAATAGATCTCCTAGATCATTTCCATTTGTATCTTCTAATTTTCCTGTAGTAGCATCACATAAAAGACAACTTCCATCGTCATTAACTGCAGAAGCGTCATAATTTATTGCAGTATTATCAGTACAGCCATCAGGAGGTGGACATTGCGTAAGAGTTACATTTGTTGTAATTACACATCCCGAGTCATCTGTAACTGTTAAAATATAATGTGTTCCTGCTAAAGCGCCTTCATTAGGAGCAAGACTTCCAAAATAAAATCTAAATCCAGCTGCAAAAGTTAAAGTTACTGTAGCAGCTGCTGTTGCTTGAACAGTATTTCCTACTGCATCTTGAAGTGAAAACCTTGTTACATTAGTACCCGCTGTTCCAGTCAAAATAGTATCAACATAAGTTCCAGCTGGTATCCCCGCCCCACTTACTTCCATCCAAGGTACAATAGTACTACTAGATGGGCAAGTAACTTGATGTTCTGTTCCACCTGTTGTGTTTGTTACACAACTAGCTTGAGTAACTGTATTTCCTCCTGTTGGAGGCGTTGTTTGAGTTAACGATGTTCCATTACTTAAAGCTAAAGTATATGTAAATTTACTACCACTAGCAAAAGGGTCTCCTGTTGGAACTATACTAGTCCACGGAGGATCAGTAGTTGTAACTTCTATATATCCATCACTTCGGCCAAAACCTACACACTGCGTAATTGCTTCAACTTGCAGTAAACATCCTGAACAACAAACGTTATTAGGAACAAACGTAGTAATATTATGGTTTACTCCTCCAGGTAAATTATCTGTCGGAATAGTTGCTCCAGTACAATCTTGACTAGTTGTTAAATAATATAAAGGGTCACCAAAATTATCACACACATTAAAAACATGAAGAGGATTAGGGGGAACAGGAGCTGTTAAATTTTCTGCATAAAATATTTTATATGTATAATAATAGTGAGGGTTAACACCAACACCATCAAGTCCTCTAGTAGCTAATTCATATGCTGCACTCCAAGTCATAACATTGTCACCTAAAGAGTCCCATATATCAGCAGTTATATATCTTGATCCAATTTCAACTAGTGGGTCTATAGGGGAATAAGTAGCTTGTGGAAAAGATGCGGGAGTATAAGTTCCTTGCATAAAACCAATGTTTGCATTCATTGTAGCTTTTATTCCTGCAAGATCCATAAGAGTACCATTTTGTGTCTCTAAATCACCGTGCCATTGAGGATTATTTTCTTGTAAAATAAAATCTATTTTGTGCCATTCTTGCCTATTACTATTAAACGCATCAGGAGTAGTAAGTCCATTTAATCCATACATATGAGCCAATCTATCGTTATGACTTGTCATAGTAGTACCATCTAAAAAACAAGTAGTTAAATTAGATTGAGGATGTGCTGGTATTTCTACAAGTTGTTCAGAAGATGTAAAAGATGGATTAGTATTTATTCCTCCAAGTGTTGTAGCATTAATCCCACCCCATTTACTAAATATATGATAAGGCGTATTTACAAGCGGACTACCAGGAGCACCTCCTTTCTCAAATGATGCTTGTCGAGTAACTGAATAAAAATTATTTATAGGAACACCCATACCATCAACAGCTGCCTGACTATGAGCACTATAATAACCACTTGAAGCATTAAAACCTGCACCATACGTATTACCAGCCAATGTTAAATTTGGCATATCTAACATAAATTTTGTGTTATATGCGCCACTAAAATGCTTAAATATAACTAAAGGAACGTTAAAAACTTCAATATGCCCAGTTGTAAAAGTAACTTGAATGTTTCTTATTGAAACAAGTTGTGTACTAGCAATAGGAAACGGAAACACGTACCTAATTGCTATAGTACCACCAGAATATCCCGCAGTAGGAAGAAGTACCCCAGGCTGTATAGTCCCACCTAAAGCACCATCTCCAGTTACATCTTGTGCATCAACTATATAATCCCATCCACTACCACTATTTTTTTGATCCGAAATTAAAATTTCTGGTCTTGGAGAAGAATATCCGCCATTACTACCAGGAATAACTCCAAAAAATATAGGAGGATTTGATGTTATAGTAATTAATCTTTTATTCACGTATAATTATTTTTTTAAATTAACATTCGCAACCACAACTTCCGTCACAAAGCTCTTTTGCTTTTTTATACTTATCAACTATATCTTCATATTCTCCCATTACTGTACTTCCTCCAGGATTAGAATTTATTTCTTCTACTTTAGCTATAGCTGATTGTAATAATAAATATACTTTCTGAGCTTTTGCTAAAGCACTAGAACATTTAGGACAATCACATTCGCAGGCTAATAATTCATTAGTTAATTTTGTTAAACAACAATCTATATCACAATGCACTAAAACTGCTTTAGAAATAGTAGGGGTAGTTAACGATCCTTCTGTTACTGAAATTATAAAAACTCCTGTACTAGAAGATAAAGTGTTAAGAGGTATACGTAATTTAGTAACTAGACTACTAAATGTCAAATTATAAGACGCTGGAGATCCTCCCGGTAGGCTCGTTACTGTAAGTGTTCCGGACGAAGAGGTTGTTATAGGTCTATAGCTAACATCTATGCTTTTACAAAAATTAACGGATTTTATATTTAATGCCATAGCTTAAATTTATTTGTATTAAAAAAAAGACCAATAGGGGGACAATGCCCCCTATAAGTCTTATTAAAGTTAACGATTATGAGAAATCGCCAGTTTGTACGTAATGTACAAAAAGTGAAAGTTTACCTACTGAAACAGCTACATCGTCTGCTAATGTAAGTACAAGTTCTTTGTTAGCTGTTAAGTGTGTCATAGTTGCTGCATTTAAAGCGATTACTTCTAGTGCGGCGTCATGAGCTCCATCAGCACCTAATGCTGCACCCATACCAACTAAAGTACCGTGAATACCTGCATCCCACTGTCCGCCAGCTACACCGTTTGTACCAGTTGCACTAATTGCAATATTAGCTACAAATGCTCCAGTAGCGCCTACGTATCCTAAAGATAAGCCTGCTGAGTCATCACCACCATCTGCAAACGTTGTTGCTACGTGATAGTATGCCTTAGTAATTAAAGCGCCATCTGGAATAATAACACTTCCAGCAGTACAAGAAGCAGAAGCATTATTTGCTAATGTTGTTGATGCTGCATCCCATGTAGCAATTGCTATTTGTTCGCCTCCGTAAAGAGGATTATTTCCTTGATTCATTTTTTTATATTTTAAAAGTTATTAAATTTAGATTATTATATGTTTACATTTGCAAATCCACAATCATTCATGTAAGGATTAAGTCTTGATTCTAATCCTGCTCCTTGACCATCAACAATTGCAATTGAAATATGCATAATGTTATCTACTCCGTGAACTTGAGATTGAGAACTTCCATCTTTTGTTGCTGCAATAGAATACATATCATAATTAGATCCTACTACTGAATAGTTTGCTGGAGGTTTTGGTAATTGAACTCTGTCATAGTAACCATATTGATTACCCCACCACTGCTCTTCAATTTTTCTAACTAAATACCCGTTACCAGCACCTGCATCTGCAGATTGAGTTGGAGTTGTTGTAGTCCATGTTGCAGTTATACCTGCTGGTACATCCGTACATGATACAACAAATGTTGAAGGATTTTCATCCCAAATTGTTCCGTCATCGTTTGTGTTTCCTGCTATACTTCCTTCAAATACGTTAGCTGTACCAGTATCAGTAGCTAGTGCATCTAACCATTGTGGAGCATTTGCTGCATTATACGCAGCTGTAACTAAAGCATCAACTGCTGTAGCCGCTGTTCCTGTAGGAACATCAGTATCGAAACTAAAAGAGTCAAATCCAGGTACATCAGTTCTAACTAGTTTAATTGAAACAGTTCCAGCTGCTGTAGAAGTTCCTCCTAAAGTTACTGTATGTTTGTGAGAAGTTGGAGCCGCATAAGTTTGTCCATCCCAGTTAATAACATCAGAACCGTAAATCCAAGGACTTACAATGTTTACTGTACCAGTACCTTGTACAATTCTAAACTGTTCAGTGTTTGTTCTTAAATCACCTGGACTCATTGATGTCGGTCCACTAATATTAGAAACTTTCTGCACGTCAATTGCACCAGCTCCTAATAATCCACTTGTATAAGCCGCTCCTCCAGCTGCAGAAATTCCAGCTGTTTCAGTCCCTATATAAATATGTCTTGCCATTTTTTTAAATTTTTATTTATTAATTATTCATTTTTGTTTGCTTCATTTGAAGCTGATTTATATCGAGGGTCACCAAATCCCTCTAAAATACTGCTTACAGCCGTGTCAACAATTTCTTGGTGACAATGTTCTGGAAGTTCGCAGTCAATCCCCAAAGATAGTGAAATTTTTTGAGGTTTTCTTATGTATGTAATTTTTACTCTGTCTATTATAAATATATCACTAGTATACAAATCAATGTTGTTACCACGTATAGTTGTAAGCGGAGCAGTGTATTTTGTAGTATTAAAAGGATCATCTAAAACTTTAGATATATCATCGTGTTGTACAAACTTATTTAAAGAGTATTCTCTATCTCCATTAATCAAAGTTCTAGTTTGAACTGCGTTTAAATCATCATATAATAAATCTGATTTAGGATTTATAGGATCTTCATAAGATACTCCACTAGGATGTATAGCAACAGCTTGAGTTATAAGATTACTCCCTGAAATAGCATTTGTAACAGAAGCGTCATAATTAGCCCAAGGATGCTGATTAGTGTCTACTACAACTATATAATGTCCTGGAAAATTTAAATGAGCATAACTATCTAAATACCATTGAAACCCAACTCCCCAACTTAAAGGATCTAAAAGAGCTGTTTGTAAAGCTACATCATCAGCAGGATAATTATAAAGAGCATCAGGATTAAAATTTATCATAGGTATGTCTCCTAATAATAAATTAGTCACATCTGCAATCATATTTACACTTCTCATATATGTAGTTGCACCATCATTAAGATTATTAACAGGTATTTTAAAATATGTAATATCACCACTAACTGCTTCTAATCCAAAATTAATTGGATCACAGTTCTCAATAAGTACTTCAGATCTTTGATTAACTAAATATAAATAATCTACAGGTAGTTGAAAAGTATCTACAAAAATTTTAGTGTCATACTGTTCTTTATAGATTACCGTATTAGAGTATTCTACAACTAAAGTTCTAAGATCATCAATTCTTTTTTGAGACTCTTCAAATCCTTTATTATATTTATTATTAATACCATATTTAGAATTAATAAATCTAGACATTGTTTTATTTAATTCAATATCTACTTCTTCAGACAAAAGCAAATCAGCTTGGAGTGAATTAATTTTATCCACTCCTTGCTGAATTGCCAAATGCATTTGATTTACATTCATATTATATTAAGGATACTTCCTTAAGTTTTGCTCGTAAAGTTATTAATTTACCAGAGTTCTTCTTATCTTTTAAATGAATAATAGTATCTTCAAGTGTATCTCCTAAAATCTCATCCATAAATACTACCTGGTTTCCAATTCGTCTAATAACACTTGCACTAATCATTTCTTCAATTTCAGCTTTTAACTCTAAATTTTTATCTGTAGCTATTTTAAAGAATTTTTTAGGGTCTTTATTTTTAAGTTCATATAAAGAATTTTCAACTTGCTCTGAAGTTAATCTATCAGGATTAATGTTAGAAATAATTCTTAGTATTCGTTTCATTGATTTTAAATCACTAGAAACTTTAATAAATTCTTTATCTGCATCTTTTCTAAGTTGAATATCGTTATTCCTAACTTTATCATCTCTAGTAAGATCCTGAATATAAAATCTTTTATTTTGATCTCTATTCATTTCTTCTTTAGTTAATGCTACTTGTGGGTGCTTTAAAGCAAAATTATATTTAATGTAATCCATTATTTGTAATGGTTCATCACTATCATTTAATCCTACTTCAAGTTCAACACCAGTCCATCCTACAGGAATTGTTAGATTTGTCCAAAACTCTTTTGTATGCTTTGGCCATTCTACATGCCCAGGAGCTACATCTACTTGATTGCTCAAGTATTTTTTTTCTTCTTCTCCTGTAAATCCTCTTAGTGGTTGCCTATCTACAAAGACACTACTCAGTTTATAAACTGCTTCAGCTCTTACTTCTTTAGGCAAGTGATTTAACACTTCTTTTTGTCTTAATGTTACTTTTTTACTCATAATAATAGTTCTTTTAAAGTTTAAATTAGGTGGATGTAAAGAATAACTCTCCGGATATATAATTAATTAAAGCAGTGGGGGATTGCTCCCCCACAACCTTAATCAAAAACCAATATATAGACGCACGTTAATGCCAATATTATACTACTACTGTTTTAAACCTGTGTATTATACACAACTTGAAGCAGCGGCAGTAGATGCTACACATGTAATATCAATTGAAGTATCAAATCTCTTAAGAGCAATACCTGCAGTTTTTAACATGTGTACGCTAGCCCCGTCAACGTCAGAAGCTCTAGAAGAAGTGGAATCAAATCCTCTAGGTACAACTGATCCTGCTACGCACCATCTCATAGATTCACGACCTTTTTTCGAGATCATTTGTAAATTGTTTTGACCATCATAATTTGATTGGTCAACAAATACCATTCTATAAGACTCTAGTGAATATCCAGTGTCAGGGTGTTTCGCACGAGCTTGAGCAACAGCACCATGATCAAATAATGGTAATTTTACCACATTAACCATGTGTCCATCAACATGCTCATACGAGTTAAAGTATCCAGTTAATCCTAATGATCTACCAGATCCAGTTACAAATTTACTTTGGTCAATTACTTTCCAAGTATTACCTGAGAAATGATTTTTAAGTGCTTCATCAAATTCACGAGCTCCTCCAGTACCAGTGTACAGAGTTACTTGTTTTTGAGTTGCATCAGTCATTCCATAAAATAAATCACCAATAATGTTTTTTAATTTACACTCAGTCATTGTAGAGTAAGTGTCTTTGTTTACTATTTGCTGTAGAAGTCCAGGACCTATAATTACTGGTTGACCATTTTCGTCTTTCATAAAAGTCAATCCATTTGCATCATAAGTTTTTTCTCCGTACCAGTAGTACATTTCACACTCTTCTTTAAAGTCAAGCATGTGTAAATACTCCTCATAGTCCATCCAAAGTTTAGTCGTAGACCCACCTTTAGTTGGTAAAGAAAATTCTGCTACAAATTCTTTTGCATTTCCAGACATGTGGTAAGATTTTCTTACAGTTGTAAGTTTGTTTCTTACTAAGCCTGGAGCTTGCCAGTTTGAAGCATTACCTCTAGAGAAGTCTGTTCCAACCGGTGCATATAATTGTCCCCAAATAGCTCCTGGTAAACAATCAGTTGCTGCAACTACTGCTGCTGCATTTGGGTCTACTATTTGAACTGTGTATTCCCAGTCTGTACCTCCCGCAACCATTTCTGGTTCTTTCATAATACGTACTTGAGTACCTGATTGAGATACTAAAACGTATGGGAAAATAAAATATTTGTCAGGAAAAGTCAATAAAAAAGTTGCTCCCCCTATACCTATTGCTGCCCCTGTTGGGCCTACTGCTGATAACGGTCTCGTTCTTAAACGTTGTGTTGCCACACGATACTCATACTCTAACCTGTCAATAGATTTTACATTCCCAACACCTTCTGTTAAGAAAGATAGTGGAAATCTTTTATCATCTTTACCTGCTAAGTGAGTTATAATTGGAGACAGTTCAGCTGGTTTTGATAACATAGCGTTAGCTAAGCTATTCATATCAGTCATTTGCGAGTCATTATAGAATGTCTTTTGAACGCTGATATTTGATCCTGTTGTTACTGCCATTTTAAATTTAGTTTTGTAGGGTACCTATTTCCCTGTTCAGGTATATTTTTAAATTGTAAGATCTAAATTTTCTAAATCTACATTTTTACTTCTTCTTGTTGCTTTACGAGCGCTTTTAACTCCTTCTTCATTTTTAGAAATTTTATCTCTTAATGATTTAGTAGCTTTTGTTTTAGCTTTCGTATTAATAATATCTTTTAAGTTAAATCCTTTATACATTAAATAGTCTATAGCTAATTTAACTTCCATATTTGCTTCTGAATGGTCTACATCACGTTGTGTGTACCCATTATTATCTACAGGTTTAGAAAGATAATTAAAAAATTTTGATTTTTCTCTTTCAGGAACTTGAAGTCCCGCAAACTCTTTTGAGTCTTGAATAGTAGTAGCTACATTGTCCCAAAAATTTTGTTGCTCTTTTTGTTGGTCAGCTAATTCAGCTCTTTGTTTTGATACTAATTTTTCTTTTTGTTGAGCTTGTACTTTACCTAAAGCATTTTTTGCTTGCTCTGCTTTAGAGTGTAATTTACCTGCATCTTCATAATCTTCTAACATTTCTTTTATAAATGTTTTATCATGTCCTTTTTGAGAAAAGTAGTCTGATAAAATAGATTTTTGACTACGAATATCATCTTGAGCTAAATCCATTTTATTATAATCTAAATTAGGATCATAAGCTTGCATAAAATTTTCTGATTGTCCTCCAGCTAAAACATATTCTAAATGTTTTTTAACTAGTGGGAAACTTTCCATAACTTCGTCAATTCTATCATCAGCCATTTGAGATGCTATATCTTTTGTCATATCAGCTAAGCCTTCTGAAGTATCTTCATACTCAGAGCTTGGTTCATAGCCTAGTTTAGATAAAACTTCTGATACTACTGTAGAATCTTCTTCTACACCATCTTCTACGTCTTCGTTTTGAGATTCCCGAGCTTCTACTTCAGGTTGCTCTACTTCTTCTTCAATATCTTCTAATTCATCAGATACCTCTTCTTTTACTTCTTCTTGTACCGGTAAATCTAATTCTTCAACTGGAGAAGTCGTAGCTACTCCATCACCTGCGATTACATCATCGAAAGTAATATCATCTAACTGTATTTTTTCGTTTGGGTCCATATATATATTTTTATTGGTTTTAGGTTACAAATTTACTAATTATATTGATATTTTTTATAAAATTTTTATTTTTTGGCTTTCTATTATTATATAACACTTACCATTCAAATCTTGCTTTAAAGCCCCCTGTTTTAAATAAATTTTTAGTTCTAGAGTTCCATTTTTTTCTTTCTACTTCAATTTCATCATCAGTTAACTTATGTATAGGTTTTCCATTAACTTTACCTTTATGATTTTTAAGCCAGTATTTAAACACTTCTTCTTGCGATGGAGGTGTAGTTCTATTTTTAGTAACTGCATCAAAAGCAACTTTTCTGTCATCTCCCCCATAAATTTTATCCCCAATAAATAAAGCATCTTGCTCTTTACTATTTAAGTTTTTAAAATCAAGAGATTTATTTTTATGTAGAGCTTTAAGTTTTGGATAATCTGACAAAGTTTTATCTGTAAAGTTGTCTAAAAAAAGTTTTGTTCTATTAATAGCTGTATTACCCCCTCCTTTTTCCCCTACCTCATATTGATACTTACCTCTTCCAGGACCATCGTACAAAGTCCCATCTTTTTTTTGTGATATTTGAATTTGGTTAGGATTGTTTTTAGATTCATGATGACTTATAGCATTCATTACAGTATTTACATAGGTAGTATCTCTACCAGTAGTATGTAAATAATTCATCATATTATCTCTTATCCCACCTTTTTGATAAGCAGCCGGTGACTCTATTACCGTTCCTTTTGACGGACCAGTTGGTAAATCTTGTATTCCTGGGGGTACATTTTTATAGGATTCTACTAAATGCCCTTGATCATCTATCTTTTGTATGTCAATAGGTGCTTGCATCCCTACAGTATTAAAAGACTGATTAGGTTGTACGTCTGGGAAAGCCATACTAGCTTGAGTATTCCCCATAGCATGTTGTTCTCTTAACCCTACCTCTTGTTCTTGTGGTGTGTTAGCAACTTGCATCTGTTGTTGCTCTTGTTCTATTTGATATTGATCAACTAAATCTATACCTTGAGCTGCAGCTTGAAATACTTCAGCAATACCCCCTGGGTATCCTGTACTCCTAACTCTATTTAATAATTCTCTCCTAGTTTCGTTTGTTAGCATTTTTAGAAGCTATTTCTTTTTTATTTTCACTGTCATCTCTTTTAACTTGATTAGTTTCCCTAGATATATTTTCATTTACTTGATTACCCCTAGTTTTTTCATCTAACTCTTTTTGTCTTAACTCAAGTTCTCTTTCTTTCACTTCAAAGTCTCTAACCATTTTTTCAAGATTTAAAGTGTGCCCTTCAGTGTCTTTTTTAGACTCCGCTGATATTAATGCAATCTCAATATCTTTTTGCCTGTCTTTTTCTCTTTCAAGATTTTCAGCTTCTTGTTGCATTTGAGCTGCTTCTAATTGTTGCTGCCCTTGTTCTTGTTGAGCTTGTTGTTGTGCTGCTTCTAATTCTTCTGTAGCTCTATCTGCTTTTTTAAGATTCTTTTTAATCTCTACAAAACTATCAGAGTCTAACATTTCTGCTACATCCCCCATCTTAGCTCCATTTTGAACCATAGCTTGAGTTAACCCTTTAATATTTTGTAATTTTTCTTGATCTTTACCAGCATCTGAAACAAATATCCCATAATTAGATTCCATATGCCTCATACTATCTACATCTAAAAAGTCTGTAGTTCCGTCAGGCATAACATACATTGTTTTCTTACCTGTTAACCATGCTTCTTTAGAGTAGTCAAGTAACGCTTGAAGATCTCTTTGTTCCATTCTTTCAAACTTTCTAAATAAGTCTTCAGTAATATGAGATGATTGTAGTATAGCTTGTTGTGAAGATGCTTTACCTTCATAAGCTCCAATTTCTCCTTGTCTTTGTCTACTTACCCCAGATATTTTTTCCCACTCCTGTAAGATAGATTCTAATAACTGGATATACTGCCCAATAGTTTTAATAGACATATCCATAACAGATTGGTGTTGCGGATTTAATTGTATCCCCTCTTTATTATAATCTACCCAAGCAATACCCGTACCCTCAACATAGTACATAAACTTATCCATATCCCACTTCTTAGGTATCATATTAATATCAAAAGAAGCAATAATATCTTTACTTTTTGCGATTGCAAGCTCTAATCTATATTTATAGATATTATAATTTAATTGATATGGTATCCCTAATTTAACAAGAGATATATTTGTAGCGTTTGTATCTGAGTATCTTCTCCCGTTAATAGGTAGTTTACATTTAGATGGATTTTCTAAAGACAGTCTTTGATTTATTATAGGGTTCATATTTATATAAAATCTCCCATCAATTCTTGTTCCCTCCCAAACTTCATTAACCCACCTCCAAGTTAACTTAGCTCCTTGCTCTTTCATTTCTTTAGATAGTCTAAAGCCATCTGCAACTTCTTGCTCTTCTACCATTCCGGTTTGAGGATCTACATAGGTTAAAAATCCTATTCTTTTTCTAGATTTCCAATAAACATTAACAACTTCGATTAATCTATTTCTAAAAGAATTTGGATCTTTACCAGATGCGTTAGTATATAAAAAAGAAACATCATTTTCTGAGTGCTGAGGGTCTTCTAATTCTAAAACTTGTGCTTCCGATAAACTTTCATAGTACGCATCAATAACACTAGAAGCATGTACATACTTTCTAACTAATGCCCAATCCCCATCTTCTACAAATTCTAAATCTGGATCAAGATCAAAATCTACATCAATAGGATTTAATACATCATAAAAAGGCTCTCCATTTCTTACCCCCCTGTGTGTGTATACTTCCCCAGCAACTAAATAATGAAACCAAGCTTTTTGCATTTTATCATAAACTTCTTGTTCTGTCATTATATAGTTCATAGATTTTTGCCCTAACACAGCTCTAGTGTCTACATAACTTTCTTCAAACATTTCTGCAATGTGTTGAGGTAATTCAATCTCTTGTTCTGGATCCATCCCTACATCTTGACCTTGTTGCTGCAAAGACTGTAAGAAATGCTGTTGTAAATTTTTATAAATTAATTCTTTTTTACTTTCTTCTTTAATAGAAACACTATCTTGATTTTGTACTGTTACAGTGTAATTGAGAGGTCGTTTGGATTTTTCTCCCAAGAGAAGATCAATAATAGGCTTGATAATAGGGTAATTACGCATTTCGGAAGGGAAGTTCTTACGACTTTTGCCATAAGGCTTTAATACATAATTATAATCTCCCTCACCAATTACACCGTTATAATAATCATATAAAGTCTTAATCCCATCTTTTTTTTGAGAGTATCCTGACCCTGAATTAGAAAGATTTATAAATGCTTCTACGCATTCTTCTCCCCATTTTTTATCTTTTCTTGTTATTGAAAGTTTTTGTCTTGGTATTTTATTGTATCCCATAATCTTACAAAAATAGTAATATTATCTAAAGATATTACTTTAGTTTATATTTTTAATTGTTTATTATAAATATATCACTACAAATAATTACAAATGTCATATAAATCATATTTTAACGTAAGCTCATCCCCTTCTTTTATTTTCTTTAACGTTTTTAATCTTTTATAATCATCGTTTTCATCTTCTACTAACTCGCAGTTAGCATCTTTAGAGTGATTAATAAATCCCCCTAAAGGAGTTCTTATATAATCATGTTGAAAGTTTGGATCATACACATGACTTATACCTATAACCACCTCACCAGGAATATCTTCTTTAGCTAGAATCCCTGCTCCATGAATGTCTGACGGACCTATCATTAAGTATTCTGGTAGAGGGGTATAAGGTTCTTTATTTTTACATTTTTCCATATTAATAATAATTTTGATCAAACCATTTGTCAGCTGACCTGTCTTCTAATATATCTTTAACTTCTGCATTATATAATTCTCTAGTATGGTACATCCCAATCATAAATGCCATTACACGGTCAAAGTTACCTTTATGATTAAACTTAATTAACTCCATTAACAATGCAGGATCATATATTTTATGCAAATTTAATAATTGTTTTCCATCTTCTTGTGTTCTCCTTACAGTATTTAACCAATCTCTAATATATATTTCTCCTTGACGTTTTCTAGCCTCAGTCATGTGCATACCATATTGTCTCTTTACTGTTTTGCTTCTTAGCTCTCTTTTGTCTAACATTTCAAATTCTTCTTGAAGTTTATGCAACTTCCTAAAACGCTTAGCGTAAGGTATAACTTCACCACGATCATTTTCAAATCCTATCTTACATCCGTAGTAATCCGCAAGTAAAAATAAATTTCTATTATAGTCATCTTGTGTTTTAGGTCTCCCTACATAAGAGGCTACTATAATATCATCAGGTTGTGATAAATTATTAGGTCTTTTTAAAACATAAGCTGCCCCTAAAGATGTAGAGTCAGCAGACTGATTCTGCCCATAAGGGTCATGGCAGATTACATACATATTTATAGGAACTTGACCTTTTGAATTTTTATACGGTGTTTCATATATAACTACAGCCCCTGTTTTATCATCATCTTTTCTGTGTGGAAATTTTATAATTTGTTTTAGATCTCCATCAAGAGTAAACTTTGCGTTACCGTCAACACTTTGACTTAATCGCCCTATTGTACCAGTTGCTTGCAATCCCCTTGCTTTAACTATATTATATTGTTCTTGCAAAGCTGCTATATCAAATAAATTAGAAGTAACTTGCAATGTAGCTTCTTGAGGTGAAAAAGGATGCTCTGCTATATATTGATCTAATGATTTTGCATCTGCAGCGCCTTTTTTCTTTTCCCTCATTTCTTCTTCGTACTCTACAGCTACTTGTTCTTGAGAGTTTCCTTCATCATCTATAAAACCATCTAAATTTCTTTGTATTGGGATAAAATACCCGCAAGTAGTTCCAATTGCTCCTTCATCCCATTTATTTTCATATCCCATACAATCATATGCTTCAGGATTATAAAATATTTCTTCCATTGCTTCAAAGTCTGATCCTTCCGTACCACCTGTACCAAAAGCAATCATCATCCCTAAAGTTTTACTACCTTGTCTCATTGTTGGCATTGTTACCTCCCAAGCTTTTAATAGTCCTGGGAAAGATCCTGCCTCTTCAAAAAATACTAACTCACCTGCTTTACCCCTTACTTTATCTGGGTTATCTTTTAAACTTACCCCTAGTATTTGTGACTTCATCCCCATCTCAATTTCTAGTCCGTTTACTTTCTTTTTATAGCCAGACATTTTATGCATTTCTCGGTCTCTTAATCTTGGTTGAGACCATGCTGTGTGGTCATCTATAAAAGATAAAAACTCCCAAGCTTTAGACAAAAGTCCATCACCAATTAAGTATTCTTTTTGTCCAGCAAATACAAAATTCTTAGAGTTTTTTACAAAAAAGTAGTTACGTGCAAGCATAGACCCCGCCTTATAAGAATACCCCTTACGTCTCGCTTTTAAAACAATCATGTGCTTATTATCTGACCTAGCTTTATCTATTTCTTGATAATATTCCCAATCACCGTCATAAAATCTAGGGAACGTTCTTTCACGTCTAGCTTGTATACTGCCATCAGGCATTTCTTCGTCTACAGCTCTATCAATAGGACAATAATTTAAATAAAAATAATGAAAACCTGTAATATATAATTCGTCTACAGTATACCCATATAAACATCTTTTTTTCTCTTCATCCCAAAAATCATAGTACTCTTTAGTACCCGGTAAAGACGGTGTGTAGTATCCATTAGCTAAAAAAGATACAGCTGATGGTCTAATTCTATTTATATCTTTAAACTTTGGCATTTTCTTTTATCTCAACTAACTCTGCACACTTTTCATATTCTTCTATACTTATAAAATACTCAATGACAATATCTATTGTTGAAGAGTTTCTACCATCTTCTGCAATAGGATCAAATGGTAAAGGAAACTCAGATATTGTATCATCTTCTAAAGCATAGTAAATATCATCTAAAGTTTTCTTTTTAGTTATAAGATCATAAGCATTTACCATTGCTCTATTATAAAGTTCTAAGTCTTCTAAAAAATCCATTACATACTATATTTGTTTACTTCAATTCCACCTCTATTTGTATTTGAGGCTTGTTCTTCTTTTTTAACTATTTCTTCTAACCTAGATAACCCATCAACTACTTTCCCCATATTAGATAAGTTAGCTATTAAGTCTTTAGCGTGAAATATAGGTTTACCATTATCATCCATTAAATGTAAATCTACTTGTCTAAAATACTTTTCTAATTTTACTATTGATTCTCTAGCAGCTTTTAATAATCTTACCGCTGACGTTTCTATTAAATTTTCGTATTTTTTACATCCTCCTAATACTTCTGCAGAAGGTTTCCACTTATTTTTTTCCCCAAATATACTATTTTTTACTTCAATAATACGTTGCGCTCTTTCATAAACTGAAAAAGGACTCTTATGATCTTCTATAAAATATATAAAAGCTAATTCTTCAACTGTTAAATTTTTAAACTCTATTATAGTTTTAGCATATCCACTAGGAACCGCTTTATTATCTTGGATGTGTATTAAATCTTCTCTCATGTTTTTTTACAAGTATTAGTACATTTTTATATTTTTCTTCGTCTTTTACTAGTTCTACAGTAATCTTTTCTTTATCTAGTTTCTTATCATTTTCTATTGCAATGTCTTTTAAAATTCTTAACCTGTGATTTCCATTGCAAGCATAATATCTATACTCTAAATTTTCTTCTTTATAATCTAAAACCTCAATATTATTTTGTATTCCATTTTCTTCAATATCTTTTTTTAACTGCCTATTCGACCAATAGCAATTATTTTTAATTGTATGTTTAACTCCATATTTTCCATAAAAACCACCAGCATTACAAAAACACCCTTTAATTTCACTTAAAAATAAATTTTTAGTTAGGCTCATCTACTTTTTCTTTGTGTAAAGCTAATAACTGTTTTATAGTTTCAAGTTGCATACAGTAATCATATAATATTATCTCATCGTCTGTATGAGTTTCTTTAGTATTATGAATTAAAGTATACTTAAATAAAGCCATTTCATACTGTTGTATCTGAGCCTCTCTATCACGTATTATCATATAAGCTTCATAGTCAATCTTTTTTTGCTCTCCATTAATAAATACTTTTTTCTTACTTTTCTTTTTTTCTTTTTTCATTTAATTTATTAATATGTTTTACTCTATTAGGATTAACAGAAAATTTACCAAAGTATGGGAGTCTTACCCCATCAAAGTTTCCTTTCTTCATTATTTTATCTACAAATTTAAATTGAGAGTTTATAATATTTTCCACTTCTTTAAGGGGTAAATTATATTTAGTTGCTAGAATCTGTATTATTATTTTTTTGTCTTTTAACATTTTTTACTTTATCTAATGGTACTGTTCTAACATTTACTTGACCTAGTGTAGGTTCAATAGGAGGACTTGTAAATATTTGAACTCCATCTTCAGTATAATAAAAATTAGATTTATTATCTATTTGGGGTGGAGTTTCAATTTCTTTTTCTTTTTTTTCTTTTTCAGCTCTATCTACCTCTTCTTGTTCTTTTTTTGATAGTTCTTGCTTTTCCCATTTCTCTTTAGGGCAATCTGCTGTTTTCCATTTTGCTTTATGCTCTAGCAAACACCCGCAAGAACCACACCTCATACTTTTTTCAATTAAAAATTCACATGACTTGCAGGTATCTAATCTTTTTTCATACTCTTCAGGAGTTACATTAGGGGCACCTTCTTTTACATATTTAGCTAAATCTTTTGTAAAACTTTTAGCCATCTGAAAAAAAGATGGGGGTTTTACATAGTTATCATTTTTAGAATTATCGTTCTTCTGTGTAGGTTTTTCCATATGTACTTATTTTCAATGTTATTAAATCTCCTTGTGGGTTTTGAAGTATAATTATCTCATAATCTCCTACTTCAAAGTATGTTGGTACGAATATATCAAGTATTCTTTCCATTATTTTCTATTTATAGTTACTTCTACTTTATTTGTATTAGGATTTAAAAAAGGATTAAGTTTATAAGCATTTTCTTTTTTTAACATTGCACCTTTATCTTTAAATCTTTTAATATAATTATTTAACGTATTATGATCTTCAATTTCTACTAATTTAGCAACTTTTTTCTTATTATTTATTGAACAAAGATTTACACTCTCTTTATTATTGTATACATCTATAAATGCAGATAAAATTTGCAATTCTTTATTAGTTAAATTAAATATACCGTTCCATATTTGTAAATACTTATAAGTACTATTTATGCTAACTGTTATTTTTTTTGTTTTCATTTTTTACCTAATTTTTTATTTATTTCATACTGGTCTTTTTCTCTATACCCTTCAGAATTGTTTGTCCCGTAATATTCGTCAGACGAAACTTCTCTAACTCGCTTTGCTTCTGGTTTTACCCCAACTGTAGGAAATCCTTTAAATGATTTATCTGCTTCTTCCATATATTCCCCACATTCACATAAAGCTTCTTTAGTAACTACCTTTCCCTCTACAACTCCAATAGTCATTTTACTAATATCTCTAGTTTCGTTACATTTATAGCAGATATACTCCATTAAACTATTTTTTCTTTAAAGTTGGTTCAGTTCTTATAAGACTAGGAAAACCATCAAACTTTTTTTCTACTTCTTGCATATACTTACCACATCCACAAATTGCTTCTGCAGTTATAACCTTGCCATCTATTACTTTTAGTGTAGCTTTTTGCAATTCTTTAGTTTCTTCCCCACACTTACATATAAACTTAATCATTTTTTACACGTATTTCTAATTCATAGTGTAATCTTGTTAATGCTTCTCTTATTAACATTATATCGTTAGCTGAATCTTTATTTTTTATTTTATTTAAGCAATTAATTGCTTGTTTTAAATGTTCACTTTGTGTTATCATGTTTATATTTTTAATTCTATTTTAGCTATACCCCCATTAATATTAATTTCAGATGTTTTAGATTGCCTGTTAAATTCTGACACATACTTATCAATATCTTCTCTTGTACACAGAAAAGATAAAAATACTTGCAGTTCTTTAACAGCTAACTCTAAGTCTTTCCTTGTATCTACAGATTTAGAGTTTGCCTCTAAAAATTTATGGTAATCTTCAGTAGATATAGTGACAGTGCCTTTTACCACTTACCTAATAACTGATGTTCTCCAACTAACAGTAAATCTTTTTCGTCTATTCTAGCTTTTATAGCTTCTGTTCTGGGATCTATCATAACAGTATTCCCTTTTTTAGCAAAAGTGCACATAGGTCCTACTGCTAATACCTCTAATATGTTAGATCTCTTAGCATTTGATTCTGCTGTATCATCTCCTACAAAGATACCTGACTCTGTTTGTGTAATTGTTGGGTCTGGAAGGACGACCCATGATCCATTTGGTGTAAATTTCATAATCTATATATTTTTAGGCAAAGATATAAATTATTTTTTTATAAATCCAAATGTTTTTTAAGAAAAGTTTTTTTACTAGAGGTAACTAGACGCAGTTATCCCCCTTGAGGTTTGATTTCAAACTTGGATTTCACTTTAGCAGTGCTTCTCTTTTAAGAGACCAAAGGATAGTAATATTGATGTTAATTCACCGCACTTACCTATGTGCAATCTATCCTAACTAAAGTTTATACACTCGTTCTTTTGCAACTACCGGAGAAAACTCTAATCCTATTTGGATCTACAATCCGATGTCTTTTCCCTTGTATGGTTACCGAGGGATGATATTGTTGCGGTGCAAAAGTAATAAAAATATATTACAATGCAAGTAAAAATACAAAAATCATAAGTAATAAATATATTACAGGGGTTAAATCTCTTGTTTTCATACTACAAATATATTGTTACTTTTTTAGACCTATGTTAAGGTAATGTTAAATTTTAGAATAAAAAAAATTTTTTTTGGAGGGTTAATGAACGTGTGAACCAGCACAATCATCGACCCCCACTATATTACGGAGTTCAAAGTACCCGTGCTTTAATCTCCAATTCAGAACTATTTTCTGAATTAATTCAAAAACATAAATGCCTTATGTCAGCAGAACTAACACAAATCAGCATGCAAGAGTATGCTCAATCTATTAACGCAGTCAGCGGAGAAATCATAGCAGGTCCTAACGGAGACTTCATCTCATTTAAACATGCTGATGATACCAAATCTACTTTACCAATAGGTAATAGGAGTCAAGGTATGAACAAGCCATCTCAACTTGATGTATTGATGCTACCTGACGGTGGTAAAGTAGCTACTGTTAATCAATATGTAGGACAAGGTGTGGAAAGCTTCTAGTAGTTAAGGGAGTTTCTCCCTTACTCTCCATCTAATTAAATGATTACGGTGTGTGAGTGTGGCAATCAGGTCACATTCACCACTTTTCCCCACAATTTAGCAATCAATCTAATTACTAATATAAGATAATATAACACAAAGGATAGAATGTTAGGGGTTGTGCTAATCTATTATTGTCGTAATACTTGTTGCTTAACATTCATAAAAGGTAAGGGCTTAGCACAGCTCTTACTTTATTTAACTTAAACATAACTTAATAACAGGTTTAACAATAAGCCTAGTGGTTAGTGATAACCTTCTAGAACTAGTGTCGAACAGTAGAGATGCCTCTAAGAGGATGTGACATCTAGAGCATTAAGCTTGAAACAAAAACCCTGCTGACCTGTTATTATTAACATAAACTATTATAAGGTAGGCTAATGGACCAAAAGCTTTAGTATAAGTGTACATAATACTACTAACAACTCCTAACTTATAATAGTTTTTAACCTAAACATTAACTAAACACAAATAAAGAGATGACACAAAATGAATTAATAAGATTAAAAACAATAAGAGACTTTTTAGATACACCTTTTCAAGGAGATATGGCATCACAAATGTTTGATGATGCAATGAACTGGCAAATGACAGGAGAATGTGAATGTCAACAAAGATGTGACTGTGAGTATCATTATGGTGAAGTAACAGGTGAAAATCCTAATCAAAAAGAAATAGATATAATAGATAAAATATTAACTAAACATAAATAAAGAGACATGAGATTAAAATTTAGAAAGTTTGTACTTTATCCTATAATGGATAAACTATTTAACTATAAAACAAAACCTAGTAATATAAAGCCAATGCAAATAGAATGCGCTGCACATCCAGCAACTAGTAAGAAATTACAAAGCTTAGATGTACGAAATATAACTTATGATGATTGGCTAAAATATATTAAATATGAATTCACAAGATAAATATAAACAATCAATGCAACAGTTAACCTATGCTTATGTAGGTATAATTGTTGTGTTGGTCTACACAATGATAACACAGTAAACACAAGGTTGATGATATACCTTTTTTAAATCATCACAATAATCCATTAAAAATCAATTAAACAATGGCAAATCAATTAAATGAAGGTGGTAAAGAAAGAGCACAAGCGCTTATTTCTTCACTAAAAGTAGGTCAAACACTACTAACAAAAGTAATCAGAACCAGTAATCCTAATCTAGTAAGAGCAGAATTAGTGGAGAGAATTACAAAAAAGAGTAACAACAGTAAATCAACTGATGAAGGAATTATCAGTATGTATGAAATGTCAATGGGTGCTTCAAGCTCATTACAGTATTTCTGGTCACCTGTTGACTTAGATCACGTAGAAGCGTGGTTAAATATCGATGAATTAGACTTAAGAGGAGTAGAATTTACTACTGAGTATGATTCAAAAGGAGTAGCAAGAGAAGTTTATTACTTAAATGTACCTCAACCAACAGCTTATGTTAATCCTACAACAGGAGAAGCAGTAGAATACAGAATTAGAGGTAGAATTATAGAAACTGTTGAAGGTAAAGAGTGGGACATGGATAATGGTAAGTATAAAATCAATCCTTCTACTAAAGAGGCAGTATTACATAATGGACAGTATATTTACTTTAAAAATACATTTACTTTCACTGAGAACTTAGATGATAACTTTAAAGGTGTACCTCATGTATATCTAGCTTCTGATGCTGTATCTGTGACTTCTAAAGTAGAAGCTACGCAAGCAGTAGAGTTAGATATGATGTAGGACAACAATTACAGATAAGGCAATCTGTGTTTTGAACAGTTAAGGGGACTTTCGAGTCCTCTTTTCTGTTTTTATACTAAATTTTGTTATATTTGTATAACAATTAAATTTATAGAAATGAAGACATACGACAAAGTTCCTATTATTGTAACTGACAAGATAATAAAAGAAAAGATTAAATTTCAAGGAAAGACAATAATAAGAGAAAGAATAGAAAAAGAGTGGGATATACCAAAGGTAATTACTTCAGACATAGGGTTTCAACTTATGTTTGGAATGACGTCAATACCACCAAAGAACAGTCAGCACTGCGGTATAAAGACACTTGAAGTTAATTTACCAAATTTAATAATTAAATAATCAATTAAAAACACAACTAACATGGGAAAAATGAAATGGATTTATCAAATGGTGCAAGATGGCACTTCAGAACAATTTATGAAAACATATTTAGAAGCTAAACTAAACAATAAAGAAGGCTTCATGTTTGATTCACAGTATATTAGTATATTACAAGGCAGATCAATTCTTAGAGAAATGAAAAAAGCTAATAAAGAATATAATAGATATATAGATGATCAAGCAGAATATCAAAAATACTACGGAGCATGATATATTTAATAGATGGGACACAAAATACTGCATTGCTTACAGAGCGATATAATTTAGGGAATATTAATGATGCTGTAGAATATTGCTCTGATAAAACAGTACTAGGAGTAGACACAGAGACTGAGGGTTTTGATTTCACATCTAAGAAAATGATTATGTTTCAAATAGGAGACGAAGACAAACAATTTGTTATAGATACACGAGTTGTTAGTATTGAGCCGCTTAGAGAAATATTAGAGAGTCAGGAAATAGTTAAAATATTTCATAACGCTAAGTTTGACTACAAGTTTATTAAACGCTGGGCAGATATAGAATGTGAGGGTATTTATGATACATTCCTTACTGAGCGTGTTTTAAACTGCGGTAGAGATGGAGTTAGATACGGACTTAAAGATGTTTGTAAAAAATACCTAAATGTTGAGTTAAACAAAGAGGTAAGAAATCAATTTATAGGGTTAACAGGTCAACCGTTTCGTGACGATCAAATAGTTTATGGGGCTAAAGATGTAGAGTATTTAATAGGTGTACGAAACCACCAGCTCCCATTGATAGACAGAGCTAAACTAAATAATGTAGTTGATTTAGAAAATGAAGCTGTTAAATCATTTGCAGACATAGAATATAATGGTTTAAATCTAGATACAGAAGCATGGAAAAAGATTGAAGCTGTTAATCAAGATAAAGCAGAGACTTTAGAGGAAAGTTTAGATGATATGATAAGAGTTGATGCAAGAGTTAAACATTTTGTTTCTAGATACATACAGACAGACATGTTTACACCAACCGAAGACATTAGAGATATAGATGTTAAATGGAGCTCCCCTAAACAAGCTCTTGACGTCTTTCAATGTTTAGTCCCTAAACTTGAGAATGTTAACGGTAAACAAATGTATAAATATAGATTTAAATATCCTTTGATAGATAAATATGTAAAGTACAAAGAAGCAATGAAGTTGTGCACCTCTTATGGGGACGCATTCTTTAAGAATTTAGCTTCAGATAATAAAATTCATACCAATTTTCACCAGATACTAGACACCGGCCGTGTAAGTAGCAGTAAACCTAATATGCAGCAGATACCTGCTGATAATATATACAGGAACTGTTTCATCGCACCCGATGGTTGGAGTTTTGTCAGTGCTGATTATTCTTCACAAGAGTTAAATGTCATAGCTTATGGTAGCAAAGATCCAGTTTGGATAGCAGCGCTAAAGAATAATGAAGACCTGCACTCCACGTGTGCCGAGTTAGTATATGGTGATCAATGGTTAACTAGTGGGGAGGATAACTGTGTTTACATGAGTAAAAAACAAAAATGTAATTGTCCTTCACACAAAAAACTTAGAACAAATGTCAAAACTATTAATTTCGGTCTTGCTTACGGGATGGGCCCTAATAAGCTTTCTGATACTCTTAACATCAGTTTGGAGGCAGCTAAAGAGCTCATCGAAAAATACTTCAAAGCATTCCCATCAATCGAAGGATTCTTAGATAAACTAGGTAACTATGGTAAAAAGTATGGTTATATTAAAACATTCCCTCCTTATAATAGAAAGAGATGGTTTAGTAACTGGTACCCAAAGATTTGGAACAATAAATCATCTATGATGGAGCTTGGTAGTATTGAACGAGCATCTAAGAACACACCTATACAAGGAGCTAGTGCAGATATGACTAAGAAAGCATTGATACTAATGCGTGATCATATCAAAGAAGTAAACGCTCCTGTTAAACTAGTAATGACTGTACATGATCAGATAGATACTATATGTTCTAATGAATATGTAAATCAATGGACAATCGATATGAAAGGTTTAATGGAGCATGCAGCTAATGAGATAGTAACCAATGGCTTGCTAAAAGCTGAGGTAACAGTTAGTGATTGTTGGGAGAAATAATATAAAAGAGGTGGGTATTAAAGTAGCTAAATCCTATGCCAAGGGTTGTTACAAATAGATAGCATGCTAAAGAGGGCTTTCCTCGCTATCGGTCTGATTCAACTCACCTCTTTTTTAACTAAAATATATAACTATGAAAGTAAAACACCACGTAGCACAACAAATATTAGACGAACAAGACTATGAAAAAAATAATGGTCCTATTGATATGACTGCAGATCAATTGTGGAAATACAGTGGGAAAGTTGAGCCTTATACGGCAGAGTATCTTAATATACTTCAAGATGAAAACGAGCGTGTTGAGTTTATAAGATACTATAAAAGAAGAATTAAAGATAAAAATATTTTTCTTCTCCTTAACTCAACAGAGAGCAGGATAATAGATTATTTCTATACAACAAAATCAAACTTAAGTTTAATACAGATGAGTAAAGATTTAGGACACAGTAAAACATATATAAGTAGCATTATTAGTAAACATTTAAAAATACAAAAAGATGATAAGAACAACACAGGTAAGCTCCCTTAAAAAGCTAAAGAATTTAGATGGTAAGAGAAAAACTGTCTATGATATAATAAAAGTTAAAGGTAAGGCTACAAACAGGATGATAGCTAAGGCTTTAAGTTGGGATATAAATAGAGTTACAGGCAGAGTTACAGAACTAGTTGGATTAGGGATGGTTACATCAGATGGCACATACAAAGATAAAGAAACTAACAGAACTGTTACATTATGGAAAGCGCTGTGACTCAAAAGATTAACCAAATAAGAGATAAAGAACAAAGGAAAGCCCTTAATAACTGGGCTGGTCAAGGGTTTATAGGTTCTATTATTGCGGGTACAGGTTTTGGTAAATCGAGAGTTGGGGTTTTAGCTGTACATTATGCTGTTAAAGATGGGGGTAAAGCACTTATACTAGTGCCTACAGTTCAGCTTCAAGAGCAGTTTAAACAAGAGTTTGTAAAATGGGGTCTTGATGACTGCTTAGATAATATAGAAGTACTGTGCTATCAAACTGCTTATAAATTAAAAGGTGAACAGTATAGTATTGTAATTTGTGATGAGGTCCATTTAGGATTAAGTCCTGAGTATCGTAAGTTTTTTAAATACAATATGTACGATAAACTACTATGTATGACTGCTACACTGCCTGAAGAGGAAGAGTACAGAGATATTTTAAAAAAACTAGCACCTACCGCATACTCTATAACTTTAGATAAATGTGTTAAGCTAGGTATAGTTAGTCCTTATAATATTACCTGTGTACCTGTTAAACTTACTAGTAAAGAGAAAGAAAGTTATAAAAAAATTAACAATAAATTTTTATATTACAAATTTAGCCTTGGTCAATTTGACGCTTTTAATGAAGCAAAAAGAATATTAGGAGACGTAAATGCGGCACCTTCACAGAAGCAAGCAGCAGTACAATTTTATAGATGCATACGAGAACGAAAGAAAATTGTAGACTTTGCAGCTAGTAAAATAGTTAAGTTTCAAGAGATTTATAAGCAGAATACAAATAAAAAAATTCTTGTTTTTAGTGGTGCAAATAACTTTACAGATGAACTGTGCAATTCTATAGCTCCCAATGCTATGTCTTACCATTCTAAGAAGACTAAAAAGCAAAAAGAGTTAGCTTTAGAATCTTTTAAAACTAACAAGATCAGTGTGTTATGCTCTACTAAAGCGTTAAATCAAGGCTTTGATGTACCTGACGCTAACATGGGGGTAATATGTGGTATTACTAGTAAATCTCTATCTATGATCCAAAGAGTAGGTAGACTTATAAGATTTCAAGAAGGTAAAGTAGGGGAAATTATAATCTTATATGTTAAAGATAGTCAAGAAGAAAAATGGCTAAAAAATGCAGTAAGAAATTTAAACAATATAGTATGGACAATATAATGTTTAGAAAATTTGTATACTATGAAATAGTTTGTTATATTTGTCACAGATTAAAATTAAAGTATAATAAATTCTTTTATAAGTTTTTACTGCCATGAAAATTGATATAGACTTCGAAATATTGTTAGAGACAAATATGTCTGCTGATGACTTTACTTACCTATATCTACTATATAAGAAAGAATATAGTTATATACCCAATCTTAATCTTAAACCAAATTTAGACAAGTTACAAGAAGCTGGATATATAAAGTTAGGTGAAACATCTGATCATCATATAATTAGACAAGAGTTCATAGATCTTTTTTCTAATGATTTTGATCAGATGTTCGCTGAGCTTATATCTACATATCCAATGAAAGTTACAACATCTAATAGAAGCACTAGAGTGTTACATGCTAAGGATCCAGATGCTAAGGCTAATTTGAAATGTAAACTAAGGTATAAAAGAATAGTTGGAGATAAAATGTATAAACATAGGAACATAATGAAATGTTTAGACAATCAACTAAAAATAGAACGAGATAACCTTGGGTATTTACAAAATTTAGAAACCTGGATTAATAACCATACTTGGGAAAAGTATGAAAACTTAGACGAACATGACACAAGAGAAACTGCCTCACGGATCACAAGATCCCTTTAAAAAACACGGATTTAAAAGTATAAAACAATCAGTATCAACATCTTTAACAGAGATTAGAACTGGTATGTATGGAAAGAGACGTGTGTACCCCACTAAATGGGAAAGATTGAATACTAATTTACTAGGAGGATTGCAGCCTGGTAAAATGTATGTTGTTGCTGGACGACCTGGTGTAGGTAAATCAGCGTTTAGTAACCAAATGATTTTTGACTTGTTAGACAATAACAAAGACAAAAAATTAATTGTATTGTATTGGAGCTTCGAGATGCCTGGCTATCAACAGATACTGAGAGCTGGTGCAAAAGGAGCAAATAAGCAAGTTAGTGAATTGCTATCAGTACAAGAAACATTAAAACAGGAGGAGTATGAAAAGTATAGGAATGAAGTTATTAAGTATAATGAATATCCTATTTACTTTAATAATATACCTAGAGACATAGAGTTTATTAAAAATACAAATATAGAGGTAACAAATAATTACCCAGACTCTACTATTATAAATGTATTTGACCATTCTAGACTAATTCTTAGTGGTAAAGACCAAGAACTGCAAAAGCTAAATGAAGTTAGTAAAGGTTGTATGTGGATGCAAGCTAAGATAGGGTGTATAAATATACTCTTATCACAGCTAAATCGTAACATAGAACAAGAATACCGTGCTAAAGCGCAGTATCAGCCATTGCTAACAGATTTGTTTGGCGGTGACAGTATAGGTCAAGATGCACATGTTGTTTTAATGCTACAAAGGCCCCATGATTTATATGGTATTACAGACACATATTGTGGAGAAAGTCCTATTAAACTGTTAGCTGTACACGTAGAGAAAAATCGTGACGGCTTATTAGGTATGATACCGTATGAGGCAGAAATGTCAACATTTACTATTAACGAAAGAAAGAAATAATGTTTAAAAAATTAATTAAAGTATTCACAAAAGTGGATCAAAATGAAAAATTACTTAAAAATTTAAAAAATTATGAGCAAAAGGAATGCCAAAAACAAAGCAAAAGTAGCAATCTTAAACGAGATAAACTACACAGACAAAAGAATGAAAAGGTTTAAAAATAATGAAGATGAGCTTTCAAGATTAAAATCTAAAAGAGATACTTTAAGGAATAAATTAAAAACTAAATAATATGGGACCACAAAGCCGATATAATGTAGAACAAATGCTTGAGAAAGCACATACAAAAAAAGAAAATAATATGGAATTACCAAAAACAAAGGTAAAGGCTAGCCGTAAATCGCCTAAGAATATGATAATATATGGTCCACCTAAAATAGGTAAGACTACAATACTATCAGAGTTAGATAACTGTTTAATTATAGATTTAGAAGACGGTTCTGATATGGTTGATGCTTTAAAAATTAAAGTAACTAACCTTAAAGAGCTGGCTGATGTAGGTAGAGAAATAATTAAACAAGGGAAACCATATAAGTATATTGCTATTGACACTATATCTAAACTAGAAGAGTGGTGTGAAGCCGAGGGTAAAAAAATTTATATGCAAACACCTATGGGTAAAAATTTTGATACAAAAAATCCAGGTATGTCAATATTAGCACTGCCTAACGGCGCAGGTTATTTATATTTGCGGATGGCATACAAAAAGTGGATTGATAGATTAAATTTACTTGCTGATAGAATTATACTAGTAGGCCACTTAAAAGATAAGATGCTAGAAAAGAAAGGTAAAGAAGTTTCTGTTAAAGATCTTGACTTAACTGGTAAAATAAAACAAATTACATGCGCTAATGCAGATGCTGTAGGCTATATATATAGAGAAGGAGATGAGACTATGGTTTCGTTTAACTCTTTAGATGATGTAACTGCAGGTTCTAGATGCGACCACTTAAAAGGTCAGACTATACCTATGAAATGGTCATCAATATTTATAGATTAATTAATTAAACACAAAAAAAATGATTGAAATGAAAAAGCAAGTCACACCAGGTGAAACTCCTGCAAAAATTACTGTTTCTATGATCGACCAAGATCTTAAAGACGGTGTAAACAAGTCAGAAATGGCTGTTAAGTATGGGATTAAACCATGGGAAGTAGATGAGATGTTTAAACATCCACTCCTTAAAGGTAGAAGACCAGCTAGAAAGAGAACTTTATCTTTTAGTTTTGTAGATGATATGACTACAAACACAGCAGAAGAAGTTACTGTAGATCCTAATCAAATAACTTTAGAAGACGCTATAGACGAAGCTATTGAGTCAGTTGAAGAAGTTAAAGATCAAATGCAACAAACTCAAGAAGCTATTATAGACATGTTAAGTCCTACAGAATTAGAAACTCCTGCAGAAAGTTTATTAAAAGCTGAAGCAGACGCTACTACAAGTAAAGTTGAAGAACAAGACTGGGTAGATGCAGCTACAAAAGAAGAGGAAATAGAACTTCCAACTTTTGAAGATACCTTAGATTTAGTAAAAGAGCAGCAAGCAGAAGAACTAGAAGATGAAGACGATAATACGTTTGAATTATAATTAATTAACCAATAAAAATATATAAAAATGGCAATACAAAGTAATGCAAGTACAACAGAAGTAGTAGGAGGAATAAAAACATTCTCCGGTTTAACAAATGTAAAAGTTTTAGCAGTAAATCCAACAATGGCAGAATTACATGCAATGGACATTAATGTTAAACAAGAACCTAATTATAAAGTATCATTTAGTGACCAAGATTACAATAAAGTTGTATTTTGGCTTTCTAATAGAGATGGTAACTTCAAATTAGAAATATTAATGACAAATACTCCTAGAGTTTCACAACAAGGAAAACACCAGTGGATTAATGCTGTTGGTCAATCTACGTGGTCTACAGATGAACCAAGTTACGAGTGGTGGAAGTCAGAGGGTCAAAGAAAAGCTTATGTAGGAGAAGAAACATTAATTAACTTTGTTAAAGCGTGGGCTAATGTAGCATCTGGAGATGATGTATCTTTTGATACTATGGATGCTATAGCTAACGGAGATTTAGCAGAAATTAAAGCTTTAATAACTGCTCTTCAAGATAATGAAGTTAGAGTTCTTATAGGTGTAAAAGATGATAAGTATCAACAAGTCTACACTAAATATTTTGGTAGAGTAAAACCTCAAAGAAATGATTTATTTGTAAAAGCACTTAATGATGATTATGGTTCTTTTAATGCTGACTTTAACGCTGATCTAGTTTGGGGTACACATAGACCAACTAGTGAACTAATTTCACCAGATGCTCCAGCAGAAGATGAAGATTGGACTGCAGAGCCTGTAGCGGCTAACGGTCAAACTGACGATTTACCATTCTAATAATGGCTATTAAAAGCCGGAATAGTAAAGATTACTTACATACAAATGTCATACTTGGTAAAATTACTGAGTATGACATTTTTAAGTATTACTGTCCTAGTTTTTTAGAACTCCGTAAAAAGTTTAAAAGTGAACTACGTAAAGATAATTCTCCAACTGTTTCAATAATTCCTTATAATGGAAGATTACTGTATAAAGATTTTGGTAGTTCTGAGCATGCTTTTGATTGTTTTAACTATGTAAAATACAAATATGGGTGTTCTTTTATCGGAGCTCTTAGAATTATTGATTGCGACTTTAATTTAGGTCTAAGCCCAAAGAACGATGTTATTAATTTTACTATGGGTTATATGGCGTACAGACAAGATAAAACTCCAAAATTTACTGAGTCTCAAGTTATTATTAGAAAGAAAAATCGACTTTGGACTAAAGAAGATGCGAAGTTTTGGTCTCAATATTTGGTCAGTAAAGAATTATTAATTAAGTTTGCTGTCGAACCAATTAGTCATTTCTGGGTTAACAGTAATAGATTTAGCTGTAAATCAATCAGTTATGCTTTTCGATTCAATAATAGGTATAAAATCTATTCTCCTTATGATACTAAAAATAAATGGCTAAGCAATACAAAAAAGACAGACGTGCAAGGCTATAAACAACTCCCAAATAAAGGTGAGAGGGTAATCATTACATCATCTCTTAAAGATGTTATATGTTTACACGCTGCAGGGTATAATGCAATTGCGATGCAAAGCGAAATGCAAGTTCCTGAGCAAAAATTAGTAGATGAGTTAAAATCTAGGTTTAAACAAATAGATGTTTTATACGATAATGATTTCGATAAAGTGAATAATCCTGGCCAGACAATGGCTAAGAAAATTTGTGATTTATATGGTTTTAATAACATATGTATACCGACTAGTTTTGAATCTAAAGATCCATCTGACTTAGTTAGTAATACAAATGCATTTACTAATTTAAATTTTATACTAGATGACTAGAGATGAGATTGTTGAAAAACTAAGAACAAAAAAAGGATTTTTAAAAAAAGGAGCACAATGGTTAGCTGATAAATGGGAAGTAGATATAGCTATTATTAAAGATTGTAAAAAACTAGTAACTTCTGAAGAGTGGGTACAAGAAAGAATGAACAATGACAATGGGCATGCCCTAAGTCAAAGTCAGGCATTTTCAAAACATTTACTCGACAATGGATTAACTATGGCGGATGTTAAGTCAGTTAAATTTTGGCAAAACATGATGGGCGAGCAAAGATATAGTATAGTAACGCATAATCAATGGCATGAACAGCCACAAGTTAAAGATGAGCTATTAAATTATATTAAATCTCATTCACATAAAGTTAAGAAGATTAAATATTCTAAACCAAAAGATCCTATCCTTTATGAAATATCTTTACCTGATATACATTATGGTAAGATAACAGATGATTCTCCAGGAACTATAGAAGATCATTATATGAAAGCTATAGTAGACTTACATAGAAAAGCTGATGGACTTGAGATAGATAGATTTTTATTGCCTGTAGGTAATGACGGTCTTAACTCTGAAGGTTACTCTAGAGCCACTACTAAAGGAACGCCTCAACAAGATCATATGATGTGGAGACAATCTTTTAGAGGTTATTGGCATTTAGTTATGAAGGCAATTGATTACTTATCGCAGTTTGCTCCAGTAGATGTTGTAGTTGTGCAAGGTAACCATGACTTTGAACGCATGTTTTATGTAGGAGAAGTTTTAGATGCAATGTATACTAACAATAAAAATGTAACTATAGATAATAGTTTAGATACTCGTAAGTATTATGAGTATGGGACTAATATGATTATGTTTACACACGGTGACAAAGAGAAAGCTCAAGAATTACCTTTATTAATTGCTACAGAACAACCTGAAATGTGGAGTAGATGTAAAGTTAGAGAGGTGCACTGTGGACATAAGCATAAAGAAATGCTGAATGAATACATGGGAACTAAAGTTAGATTTATACCTTCTATATGTGGGAACGACGCTTGGCATAAAACTCAAGGGTATGTTGGTACATTAAGATGTGGACAAGCATTTATCTGGAATAAGAATAGAGGTCTGGAAGGGTACCTTCAAACTAATATCATGAATTATGGTGTGGAAAAGAAGAACTAAAAAGCCTGGAAGATCTAAAGTAAAGAATGCTAAAAAATCTACTTATGATGGTAAAAACTTTCAATCTAATTTAGAATTATATTGTTATAAGCAATTAGAAGAAGCTGAAATATTAGTAGAGTATGAAGAAACTACATTTACAATATTTGAAGGCTTAGTTTACCCTCAAGCATGTTATGAAGGTACAGCTAAAAAGTTGTATAACAAAGGCTCTAAAATCAGACCTATTACATACACACCTGATTTTGTAGATCCAAACGGTAAATTTATTATCGAGACAAAAGGCTATGCAAATGAGTCTTTCCCACTAAGATGGAAACTATTCAAAAAACATCTTAAAGATAACAATCATCACTATGTGCTTTTTATGCCAAGAAACAAAAAGCAAGTAGATGAGGTTGTAGATCTTATCAAACAATTATAAGTTAGGACTAGTTTTTTGGCGTTTAAGGTAATTCTTAAATGTACCCGGCTAGACGGGCATTGTAGAGTACCTGATCTACATGTAAGTCCGCTCCTTTCTTTTTTATTAATCAATTAAACAATTAAACAAATGGCATATTTAGTAAGCCCCTGCTGTGGGCAAGATTACAGCGACTCTATAGATGAAGAAGGATATGAAGTTTATATCTGTGACAATCCTAAATGTAAAGAAGAATTTTCAGAGCCTATAGAAGACTACGAGTTTCATGACCGCATGAGAGATGCATATTTAGAAGATCGTATGGAAGAAAGAAGACTAGGACTATGATAAAAAAGATCACTAGAAAGTCTATGCTTATTAGACCTTCAGGTAGATCTACAGATTTTATAAGTCCAAGCTTTGGTTACGGTTGTTTGTATAACTGTTCTTATTGCTATATGAAAAGACATAAAGATAAAGGTCTTGACGTAGCAACTAACACAGGAGATATACTAACAGCTATCAATAACCATGCTTTCTTTACACCTGTAGATAAACCTAATCAAACACATCCTGAACTTACAACATACGACATTAGTTGTAACGAGGATTTTGCACTACATGCTAAGCACCATGAATGGGAAAAGATATTTGAATTTTTCAGAGATCATCCTATTGCTATGGGCAGTTTTGCAACAAAATATGTTAATGACAGTCTTCTTTCGTTTAACCCTCAAGGTAAAATACGTATAAGATTTAGTCTTATGCCTCAACACAAATCAGATTTACATGAGCCTAAGACATCTAAAATTATAGATAGACTACACGCAATTGATAGATTTGTTGACGCTGGATACGATGTACATGTTAACTATAGCCCTATTATAATATATAATGGATGGCTAAAAGATTATAAAGATTTATTTAATCTAGTAGATATGCATGTAAAAAACAAAGACAAAGTATTATCAGAATGTATTTTTCTTACACACAACTTTAAGAAACACACAGTTAACTTAGGGAAACACCCTGAAACAGAAGTAGACTTGTGGGTTTTAGATAAACAAGAAGTTAAGCGCTCACAGTACGGTGGTGAAAATATACGATATAAACTTGGTATGAAAGCTGAGTATATAAAAGAATTTAAACAATTACATCAATCAATTATACCTTGGAATACTATAAGGTATATATTTTAAACAATTAAACATGAGAACAATACAAGATCAACTCTCTAGAATATCAAAGACATTGATATTTTCAGAGCCTTTCTACGGTATCTTTCTTATTGGACTACAAAAAGAGTTCACTAAGAGTTGCGCTACCGCAGGTGTAGGAAAACACGGCATTGGAATGAGACTAGTTATTAATCCAGATTTCTTTGGAGCCCTAAGTGAAGATCATCAACACGGCCTGCTAAAACATGAGCTATTACATATAGCTTTTGGGCATATTATACTAGCAGATAGATACCCTAACAAAAAGCTTTTTAATATTGCGGCAGATATAGAAATCAACCAATATATTAGCGAGTTGATGT
>Ga0209337_1000086_pt1 | contig 76276 bp, 58 predicted proteins | sample LinPmetageLP53_FD_184044 | JGI IMG/M metagenome (GOLD analysis project Ga0209337, IMG submission 184044) | Marine viral communities from the Pacific Ocean - LP-53 (SPAdes) (version 2) | ecosystem: Environmental > Aquatic > Marine > Oceanic | place: Pacific Ocean | collected 2010-02-08
ATTGACCATTCTTCGGCTAACATTCAGAGTTCTGGCAACTTCAGCTTTATTTTTACCTGCTTTAAAATGCGCTACCGCTAATAAACGCATACGCATTCGATGATCTTTTACTGTGTTAGAGAGTGCTTTTAATTATTGCTCAGTGTGATTATTCAAGGGAAATATTAGGTGGCTTTGAGATAAGCACATTAGATCACATCTTTATGCGGATTGGTATTAGGCGAACTTCGCCGTGAAAACAGGCCCAATGCGTGTAGCGTGGTATGCTATGCGCTACCGCCATGTCATCGCCTACTCAGGCTGTCTTCTCTGTAGCTGTCTCTAATACATGCTTCTCTATAACCGTTCCAAACTCTGCGTCGTTGTAGGTCTTGCTATTGGTCGTTGTTTCGCTACTACAGAAACTAGCCTTACTTCCGTTCAGAACAAAGCCATCCTAATGGGTCTACTATTTTCGTCTCTGTGGTAACGTAAATAGTAAGCGCAGCTCAAACACCAATATTAATGTGGCAAGCTTCTCTATTGTTGTTTCATTCGATAACCGATGTTCAATAGGTATTGTGCGAAAGTGTTAATTTATAGGATCAGATAGGGAGGCGGTTTAATGTTACTTCCGTTGAAAGGGACAGGGTAAAAGGCTAAGCTTTCTACTGAGAAAATTTTGCCTGTAACATCTCAAAAATCACTCTCGCCGCCAGTTTAGCGGTACGGTTGTCAATATCGTAGACAGGATTCAGTTCCGCTACGTCCGATAATGCCCAATGAAAGTCATATTGCACTTGGGCTTTAGCTAACCAGCGTAAGGTGCTAATTACAAAGTCTGCTGAAATACCGAGGCTGCTCGGGGCGCTTACTCCAGGAGCCATGTAAGGTGGAAACGCATCCATACAGACGGTGACATATAATTCATCTATGCTCTCAAGCATGGGCACTAATAAAGATTGGGCCGCCTCTAACGAGCAGTGCTCGTCGAGTAAATAGCGTGTATCGCTGTGCTGTGCAAAGGCAAAGAGTGCCTGGGTGTTGGCTGTTTTTGCAACGCCAAGACAGGCGTAATTAAACGGTATGTTGTGTGCCGTACAGTGCTGATGAATTTGCCTAAAAGGAGTACCAGAACTGGTAAACGGTGCGGGTTTTCTTAGGTCAAAATGGGCATCGAAATTAATCACGCCGATCCGCTTTTGACGCTGGTTATTGTTATTAATGTGGGCGTGCTCAACAGCTGAGTACAAACCCAAATAACTACCCCAAGCGATTTCATGGCCTCCGCCTAATCCAATAATGAAATCTTTGTTTAGCAGGGCGTTATGTACCTTCTGTGCATAATCACGTTGGCTTTTGTCAAGGCTGTTAGTGGCGACGATATCGCCGTCATCAAGCAAGTTAGCCTGAGTATGCCAGGCTAGATTTGCCAAAGCATTGCGGATGGCTTGAGGCCCATCCTTAGCTCCAATACGGCCTTTGTTGGCTGCTACGCCTAAATCGCTGGCTAGTCCAATGAGGTGGCAGTTAGGCAAAAGGTCAGCAGTTTGATTAACAACTTGATGCCAACGCCAACCTAGCTGTTCATCTTCCTTGTCTATTCTGCCTTGCCACACTGGTTGTTCAGCCATGTTAACGCTCCTGTCCTGCTAACCATTTTCGTGTCGGTCTGACAAGGTTCATCCCATAGCTCAACTGCGACGGGTGTTCTATGTCCCATAAGCCCAGATCGGCAGTAAAACCCAATGCAATTTGCCCCTTATTTACTAAACCCAATGCTCGGGCAGCGTTTTTAGTAACGCCAAACAATGCTTCTTCAGGCGTCAGACCAAAAAGGATGCAGCCCATATTTAACATTGTTAGCAATGAAGCAATAGGCGAACTTCCGGGATTTAGATCCGTCGCTAGCGCGATGGGTACCTTATGTTGACGCAGAGCATCAATAGGGGGAAGTTGGGTTTCACGTAAACTGTAAAAAGCACCGGGTAGCAGCACAGCAACCGTGCCTGCTTTGGCTAAAACAGGCACGTCGCTACTGGATAGGTATTCGATGTGGTCCACCGAGAGTGCATGATAATGAGCTGCCAACTTAGCGCCTTTCAAATCAGATAGTTGCTCGACGTGAGCCTTAATGTGTAACCCGTTTTTCTGGGCGGCGATAAACACTTTTTCGCACTGCGCAGGGGAAAATCCAATAGATTCACAAAATACATCAACAGCACTAGCCAGCCCTTGTTGCTTGATGCGCGGGATCAGTTCGTTACAGACAAGTTGCACATACTCATCGGGATTATCTTGATATTCGATAGGGACAGCATGGGCCCCTAAATAGGTCGTAATAATATTGACCCCTAGGTGTTTTTCTATCTCCTTAGCTGTTTCGAGCATTTTTATTTCGGTGTCAGTATCAAGGCCATAACCGGATTTGACTTCTATGGTGGTCACGCCTTCGTCGACCAACCGTGCTGCACGTTTAAGCGCACCTTGTAACAATGATTCGCTGGACGCTGCGCGGGTAGCATTGACTGTGCTTTGAATTCCGCCGCCTTGACGAGCGATATCAGCGTAGCTTTTACCTTGTTGACGCATTTCAAACTCCAATGCGCGATTACCACCAAATACTAAGTGCGTATGGCAATCGATTAGCCCAGGCAGTAACCACTGACCGGCACCATTAAATTCGGCACTGGCTCGTACGTTTTCATCTTGGGACGAACCAATGTGGCTAATAAGCCCATCTTTAATCGCGACGCAGGCATTTTCGATTAACCCGTAAGGTTGCCCATTATCTTGCATTGACGCGATATGTACATTGCGTATTAACAAATCGGCAGCTTTAGTCATCAGTTTCATTCTCCTAAAAACCTGCTTAGAGTTTACTTGTACATACTTGTATATACAAGTATGTTGCAGTACATTGCTAAACGAGCAAGGAGATAAACCAATGCCGCCCAGATTTGTACAAATTAAGTCAGCCATTTTCGATCAGATAGAATCCGGAGGGATGAAACCTGGGGACAAGGTGCAATCAGAAAACCAGTTAGCTGAGGCGTTTCAGGTCAGTCGAATGACCGCTCGTCGGGCATTGACTGAGCTAGTGGATGAAGGTGTATTAGCACGAAGCCAAGGGCTGGGTACTTTTGTATGTGATCATCGTCCTATGAGTTCGTTGCTGGAAATTCGTAGTATCGATGACGAAATAACCCAGCGTGGTCACCATTATTCAAACCGTATCTTATTGCAACGTCAGGTTACCGCTAATACTCAACAGGCAGCTTGGTTTGACGTTAAGCCTCAGCAAACACTTTTTCATACACGTATTGTGCATAGTGAAAACGACTTGCCTGTACAACTAGAGGACCGGTTGGTTAACCCTAGGTGGGCGCCGGATTATTTACAGCAAGACTTTACGCACATCACCGCCAATCATTATCTGAGTAACGTTGCACCCCTGACACAAGCTGATCATTCAATCGAAGCTATTTTACCAAGCAAAGAGATTGCTGAGCCTTTGACCATTGCGCTCACTCAACCTTGTTTGCAAATAAGCCGGCGTACATTTTCAGCTAAAGGGGTGGTGAGTTATGCATTGCTCTTTCACCCAGGCAACAGATATCGCATCGGGGGACACCTCGACTTCTCCAACACCATTAGGAGTTAACATGAATCGTTTGGATCCAGATAGAATGATAAGGGCAGCGAGAGGCTCGGCACTGACCGCTAAAAGTTGGCAAACAGAAGCACCTTTACGCATGTTGATGAATAACCTTGATCCCGAGGTTGCTGAGCATCCTAATAGTTTAGTGGTGTATGGTGGAATTGGGCGTGCGGCTCGTGACTGGCCATGTTATGACAAAATCGTTGAAGTGCTAACACGCCTGAATAACGATGAAACATTATTGATTCAAAGCGGTAAACCTGTGGGGGTGTTCCCCACCCATGAAAATGCCCCTCGAGTGTTGATTGCTAACTCCAATTTAGTACCGCACTGGGCAAACTGGGAGCACTTCAACGAGTTAGATAAAAAAGGCCTAATGATGTACGGTCAGATGACCGCGGGCTCTTGGATATATATTGGCTCTCAAGGCATAGTGCAAGGCACCTATGAAACCTTTGTGGCAATCGCAAAAGCTCATTTTGATGGGCAGGCAAAAGGTCGCTGGATATTAACAGGTGGCCTTGGCGGAATGGGCGGCGCACAGCCATTGGCTGCTACCATGGCGGGTTTTTCGATGATCGCGGTGGAAGTAGACCAGAGCCGTATCGATTTTCGGATCAAAACGGGCTACCTAGATAAAAAAGCCCATTCAATTGAGCAAGCTTTACAATTATTAGAACAGGCAAAAACGCAGGGGCAGGCGATCAGTATAGGATTATTAGGCAATGCTGCCGATGTATTCACGCAGATATTAGCCATGGATGTGGTACCTGATGTCGTCACCGACCAAACCAGCGCTCATGACCCGCTAAATGGTTATTTACCGCAAAACTGGACCTTAGCCCAGGCTGCTGAGGCCCGCACCGCAGATGAAGCGCTAGTAATTCGAGCTGCAAAGCAGTCCATGGCAATGCACGTCAAGGCGATGCTTGGTTTACAAGCCAAAGGCGCGGCCACACTTGATTATGGTAATAATATTCGGCAGGTAGCACTCGATGAAGGAGTAAGTAACGCATTCGATTTCCCCGGTTTTGTGCCGGCCTATATTCGTCCGTTATTTTGTCAGGGAATTGGCCCATTTCGCTGGGTCGCACTCTCTGGCGACCCGCAAGATATCTATAAAACTGATGCTAAAGTTAAAGAACTCATTCCTGATAATCCCCAGCTGCATAATTGGTTGGATATGGCGAAAAAGCGCATTCAATTTCAGGGTTTGCCAGCACGCATTTGTTGGGTCGGCTTGGGAGAGCGACAAAAACTCGGCTTGGCGTTCAATGAGATGGTGAGAGCGGGAGAACTATCCGCCCCTGTGGTCATTGGCCGGGATCATTTAGACTCAGGTTCAGTGGCTTCACCTAATCGTGAAACGGAAAGTATGCTAGATGGCTCGGATGCTGTCTCTGATTGGCCGCTGCTTAATGCCATGCTTAACACCGCTGGCGGCGCAACCTGGGTGAGCTTGCATCACGGCGGTGGTGTCGGTATGGGCTTTAGTCAGCACTCAGGTGTGGTGATTGTGTGTGATGGGACTGACGACGCGGCTAAGCGTATCGCCCGGGTTTTGCACAACGACCCTGCTACCGGTGTTATGCGCCACGCCGATGCCGGCTATGACATTGCGCAGCAGTGCGCCCAAGATAATCATCTCGATTTACCCATGTTAAATAAGGAATAAGCGTATGGCACTAAAAATAATATTAAAGCCGGGGCAACTTACGCTGAGTGATCTCCGTGAAGCGTATCGCCGTCATCGTCCTATTGAGCTTGACCCGTCGGCCCATGAAAATATACATAAAGCCGAGCAAGTTGTGCGCAATGTCATTACCCAGGGGCGCACAGTGTATGGCATTAATACTGGATTTGGTTTGTTGGCTAACACGAAAATTGAAGTAGATGAATTAGAATTATTGCAGCGCAGCATTGTATTGTCCCATGCCGCTGGAATTGGCGCGTTTATGTCATCGGCTACGGTAAGATTGTTGCTTTTACTTAAAATAAACTCACTTTCCCGCGGATTTTCGGGTATTCGCTTGAGTGTCATTGAAGCGCTCATCGCGCTATATAATCATCAGGTGTACCCAGCTATTCCGGAAAAGGGATCCGTGGGGGCTTCAGGTGATTTAGCGCCATTGGCGCACATGAGTGCTGTGTTGTTAGGTGAAGGAGAAGTCATTTATCAGGGGAATCGTATTTCAGCTGAGAAGGGTCTTATGATTGCTGGCCTCAACAAGATTTCTCTGGCACCCAAAGAAGGCCTAGCGTTACTCAATGGCACGCAGGCTTCCACTGCTTTTGCTCTGCAAGGGCTGTTCTACGCCGAAAATGCAATTACCTGTGCCACAGCCATTGGTGCATTAAGTGTCGACGCCGCACTCGGCTCTCGGGTGCCTTTTGATGAGCGCATTCATTTAGCGCGGGGACATAAAGCGCAAATTGATATGGCATCGGCATTTCGCATAATGTTAAGTGCGTCTGAAATAGGCGTTTCTCATGGCGGCTGCGAAAAGGTCCAAGACCCCTATTCCCTGCGCTGTCAACCGCAGGTTATGGGCGCGTGTTTACAGCAAATTCGCTATGCTGCAGAAACCTTAGTCACTGAGGCAAACGGCGTATCAGATAATCCGTTGGTTTTTGCCGATACGGACGATATTCTATCGGGTGGTAACTTTCATGCTGAAGCGGTTGCAATTACCGCGGATACGCTCGCCATCGCATTGTCTGAAATAGGTGCATTGTCAGAGCGCCGTATGGCGTTGTTAATTGATTCTCATCTTAGCGGGCTACCGCCATTTTTAGTGGATAACGGTGGGGTTAATTCTGGTTTTATGATTGCTCAGGTCACCAGTGCCGCACTGGCAAGCGAAAACAAAACCTATGCCCATCCTGCATCAATTGACTCTCTACCTACCTCAGCCAATCAGGAAGACCATGTTTCAATGGCGACATTTGCGGGAAGGCGTTTGCGGGATATTTTTGACAACGTAGCGGGCATATTGGCGATTGAATGGTTAGCGGCCTGTCAGGGACTCGATTTCAGAAAACCACTGGAAACCAGCGAGCCGCTGCAAGCTGTACACAAGCTACTGCGCAGTAAAGTCGCATTTTATGATAAAGACCGCTATTTTTCGCCGGATATAGAAAACGCTAAGCGCTTGATAACCAGTCATGCTTTGTTTGATAGTTTACCGCCACTTTCGTTGCTGTAATTGCGCTAAAATACTCCAATTATCGCGCAAAAAACGTATGATTCTTCGCCTTAATATTTGGCTAACCGGCTGTCAGCTACCTTTCAGGCAAGCCTCTGTGCGCTAACACGCAAAATGATTACAAATTGTTAAGTTTCCTGGAGCGGATTTCGATTATTCTATACCTACCTTAATTTACGCAAAGTATAAGCTGTTTATGAGATTAAAATTTTCCACGCTAGCCGTCGTTGCTGCGTTAACCAGTGTGTCAGTTGGACAAGCTAATGCCACCGAAGTACAGATTAAAACGGTGCTGGGCAATGTAAACGTTAACTTATTTGATACGGCGACACCGCAAACAGTAGCTAATTTTCTGAGCTATGTTAATTCGGGCGCTTATGCCAACAACGTTGTACATCGCAGCGAACCCAATTTTGTTGTGCAAGCAGGTGGATTTCAATATAACAATAGCCTTCCTTTAGATAATGTTCCCACCGGCACTGCAGTGCAAAATGAGCCTGAGCTTTCCAATGTGCGAGGCACGATTGCCATGGCAAAGTTAGGCGGCAGTGTTAATAGTGCGACTTCACAGTGGTTTATTAATGTGAGCAATAATAGTGCTAACCTCGATGTGCAAAATGGTGGCTTTACTGTTTTCGGACAAGTGTTAGGCGACGGTATGGACATCATCGATGCCATTGCGGCACTTGAGCGCTTCAATTTAGGTGGGGCAGCAAGTGCGGCACCTTTGCGCAATTATACTCAAGCTGATGCTACTGCAGGTGTTGATATTACTGACGAACATTTGGTGCTCATTAGTGATGTGGTCGTGACAGATGCCGCGACGGTAACGCACGCCGAGTTAACCCCCACGGCGAATACCTTGATCGAACAAGACAATGGTGGTTCGAGTTCGGGGGGCTCAGGTGGCAGTGCAGGGTTTTGGGGATTATTAGGCTTGGCAGTTTTAGGTATTAGACGCAGAATATTCAGCTAATGACGCTGTTTTGAAATATAAAAAAACGGCTCAAATGAGCCGTTTTTTAGTGGGGGTTTTTAACAACATTTACTCTTTTGAGCGACCCGCACGTTTACGATCGTTTTCAGTCAGTAATTTCTTACGTAAACGAATACTTTTAGGGGTAACTTCAACCAGTTCATCGTTGTCAATAAACTCTAATGCTTGTTCAAGTGACATTACGATAGGCGGTATTAACGTTTGTGCTTCATCTGTCCCTGAGGAACGAACGTTCGTTAACTGTTTACCTTTAAGGGCATTCACTGTCAGATCGTTTTCACGGGTATGAATACCGATCAACATGCCTTCGTATACTTCAGTCGCGTGACCGATGAACATACGTCCGCGCTCTTGTAAGTTAAACAAGGCGTTAGTCAATGCTTTACCCGTTGCATTGGCAATCAAAACACCATTCTTACGCTGGCCGATGTTGCCACCTTTATGGGGACCATAATGATCAAAGGTATGATAAAGCAAACCAGAACCTGAGGTCATAGTCAAAAAGTCAGTTTGGAAACCGATCAAACCACGACTAGGAATGATGAAGTCCATACGAATACGGCCTTTACCATCTGGAGACATATTGGTTAGCTCGCCTTTACGTAAGCCAATTTGCTCCATGATTGAACCTTGATGCTGTTCTTCACAGTCAATGGTCACAGTTTCAAATGGTTCTTCTAACTTACCGTCTACTTCACGCAAGATTACTTCTGGACGTGATACCGCTAGCTCGTAACCCTCACGTCGCATATTTTCAATCAATATACCTAGGTGTAGTTCACCACGACCCGATACACGGAATTTATCCGGATCAGCTGTTTCATCAACACGCAACGCTACGTTGTGGATCAATTCATCTTGCAAACGTTCTAGGATATTACGTGAAGTAACGTACTTACCTTCTTTACCACAAAATGGAGAGTTGTTTACTTGGAAGGTCATGGTTACCGTTGGTTCATCAACTGATAACGGAGGTAAGGCTTCCACAGTATTTGGATCACAAATAGTATCAGAAATCTTAAGTTCACCTACACCGGTAACAGCAACGATGTCACCGACAGTTCCTACTTCAATTTCAGTACGGTCCAAGCCCATATAACCTAATATTTGGCCTATTTTAGCGTTACGCTTCTTGCCGTCAGCACCGATTACGGTAACGGCTTGGTTAATACGTGCAGAACCACGTGATATCCGACCCACTCCAATTACACCCACATAAGAGTTGTAATCAAGTTGAGAAATTTGCATTTGGAACGGACCGTCGATGTCGCCGCTTGGTGCTTTAACGTGTTTAACGATAGTTTCGAATAAAGGCGTCATGTCTTCGCTAGGTTTGTCAGCATCAATACTTGCCCAACCGTTAAGTGCTGATGCATAAACGACTTGGAAATCAAGCTGATCATCAGTAGCACCTAAGTTGTCGAACAAATCGAAAACTTGATCAATAACCCAATCAGGACGCGCGCCTGGTTTGTCGATTTTATTAAGTACGACGATAGGCTTAAGCCCTTGAGCGAATGCTTTTTGTGTTACGAAACGCGTTTGAGGCATTGGGCCTTCTTGCGCATCAACTAGCAGCAACACAGAGTCTACCATGGACATTACACGCTCAACTTCACCACCAAAATCGGCGTGTCCAGGAGTGTCTACAATGTTGATACGGTAATCATTCCAACGGATCGCAGTATTCTTAGCAAGTATGGTAATACCGCGCTCTTTCTCGATATCGTTAGAGTCCATAACCCGTTCTTCAGCAGCGCCTCTGCTCTCAAGCGTTCCGGACTGTTGTAAAAGTTTATCAACTAGGGTGGTTTTCCCGTGGTCAACGTGGGCAATAATTGCTATGTTCCTCAAGTTGGCAGTCGAGGTTTGCGATGCGCTCATGATATTTTCTCTAGTATGGGTGGATTTAACCACCATTAACGGAATTTATAGGGCGCGGATTGTACAGTTTTAATGTGCATTTTGCGAACACCATTTAGAGTTTATGCATATTTAGCGTTTTGAGTATGGGTTTGCACTATTAAGTGTCACGTCAAACTAGGTGCAGGAGGTACATTTCCTGCGTTGCACTATTATGTTGCATTACTTCACCTTGTTGGTGCGTCATTGTTGGGCATTGCAAGCTGTGCCCACTTGATAAGCCCATTTAACAACGATTCTGCCAATATTGTGATTGGCATGATTATCGCTTCTAACTTTATTAAGTTAACCAATATCAAGGTTATTTTACATTACCGTTTAATCTGGAGGACGAAATGTCAGTAGAAAAGGCTTTACAGTTTATACAAGAAAACGAAGCTAAATTTGTAGATTTGCGCTTTACGGACACTAAAGGCAAAGAACAGCATATCTCTATTCCTGCGCATCAAGTAAATGAAGACTTCTTCGAAGAAGGCAAAATGTTTGATGGCTCATCTATAGCAGGTTGGAAAGGCATAAATGAATCTGACATGGTATTGATGCCAGATACTGACACACTCGTTGTTGACCCGTTTGCTGAAGAAACACAAGTAAATATTCGTTGTGACATTCTTGAACCGAATACCATGCAGGGTTACGACCGTGACCCGCGTTCAGTGGCTCGCCGCGCCGAGGAATACCTTATATCAACCGGTATCGGTGATAAGGTTTTATTTGGTCCTGAGCCTGAGTTCTTCTTATTTGATGATGTACGTTTTCACACTGATATGTCTGGTTCTTTCTTCAAAATCGATTCTGCGGAAGCAAAATGGAACTCTGGCGCTGAATTTGAAGAAGGCAACATGGCGCACCGTCCCGGTGTAAAAGGCGGTTACTTCCCCGTTCCTCCTGTTGATTCGTCTCATGATACGCGCGCCGCTATGTGTATGGTTATGGAAGAAATGGGGATGACTGTTGAAGCTCATCACCATGAAGTGGCAACGGCTGGTCAGAACGAAATCGCTTTTCTTTTCAACACATTAGTTAAAAAAGCCGATGAAGTTCAAATGTATAAGTATGTTGTTCACAACGTAGCTCATGCATATGGTCAAACCGCTACCTTTATGCCTAAGCCACTTGTTGGCGATAATGGTTCTGGTATGCATTGCCACCAATCTATTTCTAAAGATGGCAAAAACATTTTTGCTGGTGACAAATATGCTGGTATGTCTGAAGACGCCTTGTTCTATATTGGCGGTATCATTAAACATGCACGTGCTATTAACGCATTTGCAAACGCATCGACTAATTCGTACAAACGCTTAGTACCTGGTTTCGAAGCGCCTGTTATGCTGGCTTACTCAGCGCGTAACCGTTCTGCCTCTATTCGTATTCCACATGTGAGCAGTGAAAGAGCGCGCCGGATCGAAGTGCGTTTCCCTGATCCTACAGCTAACCCATACTTGGCATTCTCTGCCATGCTTATGGCTGGTCTAGACGGAATCAAAAACAAGATCCACCCTGGCGATGCGATGGATAAAGATCTTTATGATCTTCCAGCTGAAGAAGCGGCAGAAATACCTACTGTTGCAACGTCATTAGAGCAAGCCCTCGCTGCGTTAGACAGTGACCGTGAGTTCTTAACCGCTGGTGGCGTAATGAGCGACGATATGATCGATGCCTACATTAAGCTTAAAAGTGAAGAAGTTGAATTGTTGAATACCTCAGTGCACCCTGTTGAATTCGACATGTATTACAGCGTCTAATATTTCATGCTGCTTTGGCCGTGGTAAAAGCTTTACCTGTCCAAGTACATGATAATCATTTGAAAAGCCTGCATTATGCAGGCTTTTTTTTGGCGTAAATCATTAGGCATGCGGTTGCGTAAAATCGTTGCATAACGTCTGGTTTAATATTGGTATAGAATAAACTAGTCGTTACTTGCGAGTGGAAATTATGAACGCCCTTCATTTATGTGTATTTTTATGTTTTGTTTTTGCTGCTAACGCGCAAAGCGATAAGGTTTTCAGGGTGACAACGCCTGAGGGGGAAACGATATTTACCGACAATCCATCTGGAAATGCGGTACCAATCACCTTGCCCCAGGGCTCAGAAATGGCCTCAAGCCCGATAACACCTCTACCTAAGACTGCTGGGTCTTTGCTCGTTAAACAGCACGCAGATTCAACTCATTATCAAATGAACGTTGTCAGCCCTAAACCTGAGCAAACCATTCGTAGCAATATAGGGCAAGTAAACATCCAAACATCCCTTCACCCTAAAGTTCAGGGGGTTTATACCTTGCACTTAAATGATCAAGTGATGAGTCAAAATAGCGGTCTTTTTAGACTTAATAGTTTAGATCGTGGGGTATACACCTTCTATATCGAATTTGCTCTCAAGTCGGGCAAGATCCTTGCATCTACTTCCAAGCAAACCTTTTATTTGCACCAAGCCTCAGCGCTGAATCGCCCTAAGTAGGATCATTTACTTGACCCGATGGGAATAGTGAGCTGAGATTGATATAGAAGCACCAAAATGGTGCGTAATTATTTGTTGCCCTATGCCGTTTAAAATTAAAACAGACACCTTGTTAGATAATCTTTCTACAGCCGTCATCCTATTGGATGAGCAGCTCACCATCATTGAAGCGAATCACGCGGCTCAAGCTATGTTTGAGCGCAGTTTAAATTTACTGCTAGATTGCCCTATTAAGCAGCTCATCGCTGATTCAAGCTTAGATTTCGTTCGTTTTACCCAAGACATGCAGCACGGAGAAGGGTATTCAGACGGTGATGTGCAAATCTGCTTTGCTGACGGCCGCCACACACACGCTGACGTGACAGTTACCTGTTTGCATACTGCTTCAGGGGTAACCTTGTTATTAGAAGTACGCTTGATCGAACAGCAAAAAAAAATCAGTCAGGAAACGCAACAATGGGCACAGCAACAAGCCGCCCGAGAACTGATACGCGGACTTGCCCATGAGATCAAAAATCCACTGGGTGGTATTCGCGGTGCGGCTCAATTGTTGGAAAAAGAATTACCTTCAGCGGACTTAAAAGAGTTCACTAGCATGATCATTGAACAGTCAGATCGCTTGCGTAACCTAGTGGACAGATTATTAGGTCCTAACTCTCGGCCAAATTTTCAAAGTCACAATGTACATCGCGTATTAGAAAAAGTGATTACGTTGGTGCAGCTTGATTTAAGCCACGAGATTGTTATTGGGCGAGATTACGACCCGAGCATCCCTGAAAGTATTATCGATCAAGATATGGTGCAGCAAGCCGTTTTGAACATCATGCGTAATAGTGTTCAAGCCTTGGTTCAAAGCGGTCAAAGTGAAGGAACAATAAATGTGGTGACACGGATAGAACGTCAAGTGACGATCCACGGTGAGCGTCATCCTCTGTGTATGAAGATTAGCTTAGTTGATAACGGCCCGGGGATCCCGAACGAGCTTAAAGATACCTTATTTTATCCCATGGTAACTGGCAAAAAAGAAGGTACAGGGTTAGGCCTGTCGATTGCTCAGACATTGATTGATCATCACCACGGGAAAATCGACGTAGAGAGTTGGTCTGGCCACACCGACTTTTCTTTATATATTCCAATTAACAGGAAGGAACTTACCTCATGAGCACAGAACCCGTTTGGATAGTTGATGACGACAGTTCAATTCGTTGGGTGTTACAAAAAGCCTTACAAGCAGCGAGCATTCCCTGTTTTAGTTTCGAAAACCCAGAAGATTTACTTTTACAATTGCAAACTGACCAACCTCCTGAGGTCATAGTGTCAGATATACGTATGCCACAAATGGATGGTATGGCGTTACTGGAAGAAGTGCATAAGCGCTATCCGAATATTCCGGTTATTATTATGACGGCTCATTCTGATCTCGACAGCGCAGTAAATGCTTATCAAAGTGGCGCGTTTGAATATTTACCCAAGCCCTTTGATATCGACGAAGCTGTTGGATTAGTGCGCCGAGCGCTAACGCACGTGCGCGAACAAGCGAAAAGTAGTCAGCGACCTATTTTAGCGACCGCTACCGAAATAATTGGTGAAGCGCCGGCTATGCAAGAGGTGTTTAGAGCGGTCGGACGCTTGTCTCGTTCGAGTATCAGTGTGTTGATTAATGGTCAGTCAGGTACCGGGAAGGAATTGGTTGCCCAAGCTTTGCATCGCCACAGCCCCAGGGCCAAACAAACCTTTATTGCCTTGAATATGGCGGCGATACCCGCCGATTTGATTGAGTCTGAATTATTTGGCCACGAAAAAGGGGCTTTTACCGGTGCACAGAATGCCCGACAAGGTCGCTTTGAACAGGCGGATGGCGGAACCTTGTTTCTAGATGAGATAGGGGATATGCCTCTAGATGTGCAGACACGCTTATTACGCGTCCTGGCCGATGGTCAATTTTACCGAGTAGGGGGCCATAACCCCGTTAGTGTTGATGTACGTATCATCGCGGCAACCCACCAAAATTTAGAGCAACGGGTGGCGGATGGAAAATTTAGAGAAGATCTATTTCATCGCTTAAACGTTATTCGTATCCATATTCCTCGTTTAACCGAGCGTCGGGAAGATGTGCCTTTACTCGCCGCGCATTTTTTACAAAAGGCAGGTGTAGAGTTAGGAGTTGAAGTAAAGAGCTTAAGCAAAGAGACCAAAAAAATTCTGATGCAATTACCCTGGCCAGGAAACGTGCGTCAGTTAGAGAATGTGTGCCGCTGGTTGACGGTTATGGCAAGTGGGCAAGAAGTGTTACCTCACGATTTGCCACCAGAGATTCATGAATTACCGCTCAGTAAAGATCAGCAAGAAGCCTCAGGTGACTGGCAAACTTTGCTTGCCACTTGGGCTGATGAGCAGTTGCAATCTGGGCGCAATAATATTTTAGATGAGGCTATGTTGGTATTTGAAAGGGTCTTACTCGAACGTGCGTTATTTCATACCCACGGGCATAAGCAGGATGCGGCGAAACGTCTGGGTTGGGGACGTAATACACTGACGCGTAAGTTGAAAGAATTGAACATGTAATGAAAATTTATTCAGTGTTGATAGCAAATGTCTACCAACACTGAATATATTACCCACCTACTTGGTCAGTAAAACGGTCATCGCTTTATTAAACATACCTAGCCATTTAGGGCAAAATTGGCCGTCTTTAATGCGGTTTATTTCAATAACTGCACGTTTCTTCGGATGTACCACATGACTGGTATGTGCGCGATTATGGGTAATTGCATTAAACGTATCTAAAATACCAATCAGCTTAGCACCATCGCAAATATCTGCTTCTTTTAGTCCTAAAGGATAGCCACTTCCGTCCATGCGCTCATGATGCTGCATAACGATTTTTCGTGCTTCATTCCAGTGAGATAAATGCTCTAACAAGCGGGCGCTTTTATATACGTGAGAACGCATTAAATTAAATTCTGTTTCTGTCATTCGTTCTTGTTTATGCAGGATTTCGATGGGCATGAATGCCATGCCAAAATCGTGCATATAACACGCGACGGCTAACTGGTCTTCGTCGATTGGCATGCCAGCAACTTTATTCACGTAAGCTGCTAATTTCGCGATACGATCCCCTCGACCATTCCAATACATCGAGCGTTTTTCAATGGGTTTCATCAATTCCCGGAAAAACAATATGTCGCCATGTTTTTGTTCACTTAGGTGTTTGGGTATCCCGCTGGTGGCAAGCTTTGAAGGGATCGAGCTATGTTCACCAGAGTCGTGTCTCGAATCAAATGCTTGTGCATCTAAACTTGGGTCAAGCAAGAGCACGGCTTCAGATAAAATTCTTTCATGCTCGGGGCTGTTATCTGGAGAAATCTTCGATATTTGGATGATCAATAAGTTAAATAGGCTAGCGTCGTATTCTGCTTTGCCATTTTGAATACAACTTTCGACAAAGATTTTAACTCTATCCATGCTTAATAACACCAGGTCGCTCATGTTGCTGGTGTATTCAATTTGGCCTTTACGTAAAAAATCGAGTAAGTCTTCAACGTGCTGTAACAGAGGGATCATCGGGCTGAAATTAACCAAGCCGAGGTCACCTTTTATTGTATGGATGGAACGAAATAAGGCCCGCTGCAGCTCTTTATCTTTTGGCTTAATTTCCAGTTCGATTAGGGTTTGTTCACTGGCTTCATAGAGTTCATTAATTTCCTCGAGCAAGTCGGTGAGAATGTCATCATCAAGATCTTCATGAGTAAACTGTTGCATGTATGCTAGCGCCCTAACCTTGGTATGTTTGCGATACGATATTCAATGTTATCGACTATAAAATGAGAATGATGAGATTTTTAAACTAAAATCAACGCGATAACACTAAAAACATGTACTGATCAGACATCCTGATTGGAAAATGTAGGTATAATCAGCGGCCATTTTAAACCATAGGATCGCGTGTGCTAGCTCTGCTACGGATTGTCAGTATTTTCTTTTACTTCCTTTTTATCAACCTGTTATTGGTGTTAATTTGTCTTTTTCGGCCCTTTCATCGGGATAATGTGCATTTAGCGGGCAAACTATATAGCTCTACTTGCAGGTTACTTGGCCTTACGATAGAGGTGCGTATTGCGCCAGAAGCAGAGCTTGATGGACCTTATGTGTTTATAGCCAATCACCAAAACAGCTACGACATCTTCACCATTTGCGCTGCAGCGCTAAAAGGTACCGTAACCGTGGGCAAAAAAAGCCTGAAATGGATCCCTATTTTTGGTCAGGTTTATTGGTTGTCAGGTAATATTATGATTGATCGCAAAAACTCGGGGCGGGCCATGGACACCCTCAAAAATACGGTCAGTAAAATGCGCAAGCGAAAGCTTTCTGTGTGGTTCTTTCCAGAAGGAACGCGAAGCTATGGGCGTGGGCTTTTGCCCTTCAAGTCTGGTGCCTTTCGCATTGCCAAACTGGCCAAGCGCCCTGTTGTGGTGGTGGCCGCTAGCAACCTTGAAAATAAGATAAAGCTGAATCGTTGGGACAATGGCACATTGATCATTGACGTGGGTAAGCCTTATGAACTCGATGGCAGCCGAACAACAAAAGAGTGGACCGAGTATTTTCACCAGATTATGCAAGCGAAGATTGCACAATTAGACAGTGAAGTTGACGCAAGCAACAGATAAACTAGCGCCTTAAATCGAATAAGGGACAGCACATGAGTACAGAGCAACAAGCAGAATGGTTTGAATTTAATCAAGAAACAGTCGAAGCATTGATTGAAGACGGTAGTGATAGCAGCAAGCCACATACTATTGAATATCACTTCGCCGGCAATGATTTTGATGTGCTGGAAAAAGCAGCAGTTGATGCTTTTAAAGCGGGTTTTGAAGTCGGTGATGCTGAAGAGCTGATGCTCGATGACGGAGGCACTATTTTTTGTTTCGATGCTGTAGTAGAGCGTTTGTTAGACGTTGAGTTACTTAACGCAGATACATTGAAATTACTGGTCATTGCCAATAAACACAAAGTCCATTTTGATGGTTGGGGTACATACTTTATTGAGCAAGACGCTTAATTAAAGGCGCTTAAAACGGCCATAAGCGACTGTGTTAACGCCAAGTAAGTTTGCCTTCAGGCTTTGTTCATGCAAAAAATCCGACACTCCCTCCATCTATTAAGGGAGTGCACCATGAAAATGCCATTATCCAGTTATCTTGTTTTGTTCTCAATTTGCAGTTTTTCTGCTTACTCAGAAGACGTATCTTGGTCTGCAAAATCAACCGACCGTCAAGCGGGTAATGTTTTAGCGACATTACAAAAATCATCAACACAAGTAAGCCAAAGTCCTGCCCCTGAGAGTCTTGAACATAATGGCTCTGACGCCAATAATCTACTCAGTTCGCAAGTGGGCATCAGCGATAACCATGAAAACCCTAACCTAAATAGCGCAGCAAAGGCCGTTGCATTAGCCATCCCCCAGTTAGCAAAAAAACTTGCGGCTCGGCCGGCAGCCACCCATGTTAATGGTGAATATTGGGTTTACGATGCCTATGTCACTCTGTATACCGACAGCGATTATGATGGATATTATCATCACTTTAGTGTGGACTTCGATGTGGATACCCAATATGCCCATGCAGACGTGTATGCGAGATTGTATTTAGGCACAGGAGACGAATTTCGGGAGTACCACACAACCGCTGATTTTCACATTGATGGGGATAGCACAGACGACCAATTAACGGTTGAAACTGAACTATTGAGTGGTTTCTATCCTGATGATTACGAGATATTAATAGAAATTTATGATGCGGTTACCAATGAGCTGGTGGCTGTGGCTGATGGGTATACCGATGCCGACCTCTACCTTGTAAGCATCGAAAGCCAAGATAACGAAGTTATTTATGTAGAGCCTGATGTCCTAGTGGTTGAGGCAAGCGGCGGTAGTACAGGTTGGTTTATTTTGTTTTTAGTGCCTGTCGCACTGGTCCGTATTTTTGCAGCATCACGCTTACCAAAACACAGCTAAGGAATTTATTTTCGTTTAACGCATATCCTCAATTGGGTTGCTGTTTGCTCTATCTGGTCAACGTAACCCTTACTCTCGTTATTCCTCAGTGCCATCTTTCTCTGTTGACCTTGCTTTGTTTCACTGGAGTCTCTCCCGTACGCACCGATACCAATCCGCTATTTTGTTCTCCACTGCGCGGCTACTCCTTGATTGCTGGGTAAATAATTTTGTCGGCATTAAACGTTGTTGCTGACTAATTGGTCAACTTTGCTGGAATATTGAACAATGCTATGACAATATCGAGAATAGGTGCTGCGAATTGACGCTTAGTTGACCGTCATATAGATGTCATAGAAATATAAGAACATTGCCGCCTTAAAAATTATAAGAAGCCGGATAACTGGCGATAATATTCTCAGGAGAAACTATGAAACTAAAATACCCAGCTCTGCTGGCGTTGTTTTGTGCTTCAACGGCACAAGCGACCAGCGTATTTATTAATGAAATTCACTATGACAATGCGGGTGGGGATGTTGGCGAATTTATTGAAATCGCGGCGCCTCAAGGCACTGATCTAACCGGTTGGTCGGTTGTGCTTTACAACGGATCCTCTACACAGCTCAGTGATTACGCGACTGAAGTGCTTTCTGGCGTTGTTGAAAACCAAAGTGGCGGTTACGGCTTTGCTACTGTTTATCCCTCCAGCATTCAAAATGGCGGGCCAGACGGTATGGCATTGGTTGACGGCAATGGAAACGTCGTACAATTCCTAAGTTATGAAGGCAGTTTCGAAGCAGCTAGCGGCCCAGCTGCAGGCCTGACAAGTGTTGATATCGGTGTCGCTGAGTCAGGCGGGACCCCAGAAGCATATTCTTTGCAATTATCTGGAAGCGGAAGTGAATACGCCGATTTTAGCTGGCAAGCAGAAGCTACTGAAACGCCTGGAAACACTAACAATGGCCAATCTTTTGGCGGTGAAATAACGGACAGCGCACCTAGCGTTGTGGTTAGTCCCGCAGACGGCGAATCAAACGTTGCCGTTGATGCTAACATCAGTTTAACCTTTAGTGAGCCGGTAGTTGTTAGCGCTTATAACACCATCAATTGTGCCAGTGATGTTGCAATTCCTGTTTCGGCCACGGGCGATGGGGCAAACTATTTGCTCGACCCTGACCAAAATTTTGCACCGGGAGATAGTTGTAGTTTCACTGTCAGCGCTGCAGATGTGACTGACATTGATGGCGAGCCAGATAACATGGCCGAAGATATCACCGTTTCTTTTACCGTGATTGACAGCGGCGTAACGGTAAGTTTAGTGATAAATGAATTCCATGCGGATCCGGCGAGCGATATAAGCGGTGATGCCAATGGTGATGGTACGCGTGACTCTAGTGAGGACGAGTTCGTGGAGCTGGTTAATACTGGTGATACTGAAATTGATTTAAGTGGCTGGACGGTTAGTGATGGAGCGAGCTTGAGACATACCTTCCCTTCTGGCTCAGTCATTGAAGCTGGTTGTGCCGCTGTGGTATTTGGTGGCGGAACACCCCAAGGTGTGTTCGGTGGTGCGTTAATTCAAACCGCATCTACGGGCTCGGTGGGGTTTAATAATGGTGGTGATACCATCACAGTAACCAACGGTATCAGTACTTTTGAAGTGGTGTATGGTTCTGAAGGCGGTAACAACCAGTCTTTGACGCTAAATCCTGACGTAACCGATGAAAGTTATAGTGCGCATTCCGTCGTTCCCGAAGCCAATGATGCGTTATTTTCACCAGGAACCAAGCTTGATGGAACTAAATTCTCTGGCTGTACGGTCCCAGACTTGGCCCCTACCGTGGTTAATATTAGCCCTGTGGACGGGGCAACTGATGTGGGCGTGGATAGCGTTATCAAGCTAACATTTAGTGAAGATGTCACTGTGACACAATGGCCTAGCTTAGTTTGCAATATAAGCGGTGAGGTGGCCTTAGACGGCGCATTAAGTGGAATAGATTTCACCTTAACACCGGTCACTCCTTTAAGTGGCAACGATATGTGTACGTTAACGTTGACCGCAGGGTCAGTCGTTGATGTAGATGGCTCCCCAGATATGCTAGTAGATGACTTTGTCAGTAGCTTCAGCACAGCAGAATTGTTAGTTTGCAATGCGCCTGATACCTTCATCCATGATGTGCAAGGCAGTGGTAGTGCAAGCACTCTAGTGGATCAAAGTGTTTTAGTGCAGGCGGTTGTCACGGCGGTATTGCCTGACTCCAACGTGTTCTATATTCAAGAAGAAGACGCAGAGACTGATGGTGATAAGAGTACCTCTGAAGGTGTATTGGTGTTTAACGACAGCGGCGCATTTAGCATGCCTGTGGTAGGGGATGTGGTCTCAGTGAAAGGCACGGTATCTGAGTTCTTTAATCGTACCCAAATCACACTTACTTCAGCACCATTGGTATGTGGTACCGCCACAGTATCGGCGAGTAATTTCACACTACCGGTTGCATCACTAGACGAGCTTGAATCGTTGGAAGGCATGTTGGTTACCAGCTCAGCGGCGTTGACGGTAACAGACAATTTCACCCTAGGGCGTTTTGGTCAACTTACCTTGTCTAACGGGCGTCTTTACAATCCAACTAACATATTTACACCAGGCTCAGCAGAAGCGATAGCACTAGCTGACAGCAACAGCCTGAATCGTTTGATATTGGATGACGGTAACGACACCAGCAACCCTGACGTGGTTCCTTTCCCCACAGGTGGTTTATCTGCTGATAATACGCTTAGAATGGGGGATACGGTTTCTGCCGTGACGGGAGTCGTTGACTATAGCTTTAGCGAATATCGTGTTATCCCGACGCAAGCGCCGACTTTTGCTGCGACTAATCCGCGCACCAGCCAACCGGAATTAACGCTAGGTAACCTTAAAGTCGCCAGTCTCAATGTTTTGAATTTTTTCAATACCATAGATGCTGGGCAGGATATATGTGGTCCTACTGGCGGTTTTGAGTGTCGTGGGGCAGATAATAACGGTACTGATACTAATGGACTGACTGAATTTGAGCGTCAAAAAAGCAAGACTGTCGCTGCTATCGTGGCAATGGATGCAGATATTGTTGGCTTGATGGAAATCGAAAATGACGGTTTCGGTACAGACAGCGCGATTATTGAATTGGTTGATGGTATTAACGCGCAAATGGGGGAAGGTACCTATGCGGTGGTGAATGGTGGCAGCACCATTGGCACTGACGCCATTACGGTTGCACTTATCTACAAACCCGCTTCAGTAGCCCTAAGCGGTGAGTTGCAGGTGCTTAATAGCAGTAATTCGATTTCTGACGACAGCGGTGTGTTGTTTGATGATGGCAAAAACCGTCCTTCTTTGGCGCAAAAATTTGCCTTACTTGAAAACGGTGCGGAGTTAGTTGTGAGTGTTAATCACCTTAAATCGAAAGGTTCAAACTGTGGTGTAGGGGACGATGATTCAACTACAGGGCAAGGTAACTGTAACCTCACGCGTACGCGAGCAGCGCAAGCATTAACGGCCTTTATTACTGAGCAATTTGGCGAAACACCCGTGCTAATTATCGGTGACTTGAACTCTTACGCGAAGGAAGATCCTATCAGCGCCATTATCGGTGCTGGTTACACAGATCTCGCCAACTATTTCGGTGGAGCCCAAGCGTACTCTTACTCCTTTAATGGCGAGTTAGGGTATTTAGATCACGCATTAGCCAGTGCCAGTATGCTGGACAGCGTAGTGGATACCACCGAATGGCACATCAATGCAGATGAGCCTGTTGTGTTGGACTATAACCTTGATTTCCAGTCTGAAGCTCAGCAAGTGAAATACTATGCACCCGACGCTTATCGCATGTCTGATCATGATCCCGTTGTGATTTCGTTACAGCTCGAGTCTGAAATACAAGTCGTGGAAGGCGATTATGATGGTGATGGTGATGTGGATATTATGGATATTCGCGCATTAACAAGAGCGATACAACTTCGTCAAACTATAGACAACAGCTTTGATTTTAACGAAGATGGTCAGGTAAGTTATACAGATGTAAGATTATTGCAACGTATGTGTACTCGCACGCGTTGCGCTATTTAATAGGTTGTACCCATTAACTAACAGTAGGAAAAATAAGAATGAAAAAAGTACTTTTATTAGTTTGTGCAATGTTTGTTGGCAGTGCTAACGCAAATATGATTAATATCGATTTAAGCGATCCGAACCCATCGGTTGGGGATACGGTGTCAGTTAATATTAATATGACAGGTATTACAGAAGACTTTACGGCCTTTTTTACAGGATTTTTATTTGATAGCAGTCTCTTTGAATATGTAGATGGTAGTGTCAGTTCTGACTTTCCACTCTACGACCCTTTTACAGGTAGTGGGTTGGATGTCGATTCAAGTTCTTCTGGTCTTTTGTCGCTTAATCTATTCGAGGACTTTGTTGCGCCAGTAATTTATGGTGCTGGAGATTATCTAGTGGCAAGCTTTAATTTATTGGCTATTAGTGAGGGGCAATCTTCATTTTCCTTGGCGCAAACCTCTTTGTTCGCACCGGATTTCGGGCCAGAAACAGCGTTAGATACCAGTGCTTCTGGTGCTAGCATCGCTGTACCCGCGCCAGGCTCTATGGCGTTAATGGGGCTTGCAGGTTTGGCATTATTTGGCTTGCGACGTAAGGCTTAAGCCTAATCGTTATCCCTAGCAGCCTTACCTGAACACAGATAGGGCGAAGTTATTAAGTGCAGAAAGGGCGGTTATTATTCATCAACCGCCTTTTTTTTCCCTTCAATCCCGTATTAGCTGACTGGGAATACTTTTGGTATTTCGACGAAGTAAACCCATATGCTCCAGGATCACTCTGCTGATCTTAAGCTGTAAACATAGTGATATGATTTGGTGGGAATTAAGTGAATACAGAATCAAGCTATCAAGTTGCATTTATGTTGCATCTAAGTTAAAAAAGCGTTAACACCCGTTCGGGTTAATTGACTTTTTTGGTCCTGATAACAAAATATCAAGCCAATATAATTATCCGTATTATACAAATGAAATTCTAATAAGTGGGTTATATCTTAACCCCCACAGGGAATCAGAGATAATATGAAACATACACTGTCCTTAGCTGTATCTGCAGCATTAATGTCAATGTCGGCGCACTCGGCTGGTGAGTTAGCTGACGGAATATCAAAGTTTGATGTTTCGCCATCTGCACTTAAAAGCGTAGCTGCAACGTCGGTCAACAAAAACAAAAATCAAAAAGAACCAGTAGCAAGCATTGCCCAAAGGTTTGTAGTAGAAAAAGGCATCGAAAATAAACCCTATGTTTATATCGTAAGATTAACCGATCAACCTGTGGCAACGTATGACGGGGGGATAAAAGATCTTAAGGCCACAAATCCAAAGAAAGCAACGTCGGCATTCGCTCGTGTACAAGGACCCCAAAAAGCACCCAAACTTGATGTTGAAGCCCCCGAGGTTAAAGCATATGTTTCTTACCTGAAAGGCGTACAGAGTACTTTTATCAGCAGAGCAACAAGAGTAGCAAACAGTCTGCGTGTTGTTGATACATTTAAATACAGCGTAAACGGTGTAGCGGTACGAGTGACTCCTGATGAAGCCGAAGCCTTATCTAAACTTCCTGGTGTTGAGCGCGTTGAGCGCGAAGCCTCTTACAAAATGGATACGGATACCGGGCCGATAAAGATAGGAGCACCGAATATATGGGACGGTTCAGTAACCAATAGCGGTGTTGGCACGTTTGGCGAAGGTATCGTCATCGCTACCATCGATTCTGGTGTGAATACCGACAGCCGATCTTTTGCCGATGTTGGCGATGATGGCTATGATCATTCCAACCCCCGTGGTGCAGGGGTATATGTAGGAGATTGTGCAGATAACTTCCCTGAAATGTGCAATGACAAACTGATTGGTGTGCGTAGCTATACCAGAATAACTGACGATTACGGTGATACAGATGTATTCCCGCCTAATTTGCCCAGAAATGGTGAAGACTATAGTGGTCACGGTTCACATACCGCAGGTACTTTTGCGGGGAATATATTGTTTGACGTACCTGTTCTTACACCTGGGGCAGGGGAAGAGAGCCACGGTATCCCTGGCGAGTTTGAATTCGCACGCATTTCTGGTGTTGCTCCCCATGCAAATATTATTGCTTATCAAATTTGTTATCCAGGACGTAGCGATGCAAACGACACTTACGGGGATTGCCCTGGAGCGGCCATTCTGGCGGGCATAGATAATGCGATCGAAGATGGTGTTGATATCATTAACTACTCTATCAGTGGGGGTGGTTTCCCTTGGAGTAGTGATGTTGATATGGCTTTCCTATCGGCTAGAAATGCCGGTATATTTGTGGCCACATCGGCAGGTAACTCAGGTCCTGATGCCGCTACCACTTCTAAACATGCCCCGTGGTACACCGCTGTCGCTGCGTCAACTCACGGGCGTGAGATAGATTATGCCAAAGAAATTGGCGAATTTACTGGTGGTGACTATGAGCTTGGGACATTAACAGGCAACAGTAACTCTCTTGGCATTACTGCCTCTATCGTGTATGCAGGAGATTTTGCGAATACAAATGATCCTGACGGTGATCCTGCTCAGTGTTTGCAACCTTTCCCTGTCGGTACTTTTAGCGGAGAAATCGTGATGTGTGACCGGGGCGCAATTGCACGTGTTGAAAAAGCACAGAATGTTGCTGCTGGTGGCGCAGAGGGATTTGTATTAGGTAATGTCACTGGAGGTGGGAGTACGGTTGATAATGACGCATACGTGATACCTGGTATCCATATAGATGCAGCCCAAGCTGAATTACTGCGAGACTGGTTAGCAAGTGGTGAAGGCCATATGGCAACCATTACCCCTTCTGCCGGTGAATTAATTTTAAGTGAAGGCGATGATATCGCCGACTTTTCATCTAGAGGGCCCAACCCATCAATTAGCACGATTACCCCTCAGGTAGCTGCACCCGGCGTGAGTATTTATGCCGCTTCCGCTGACCAGAAGTTTGGTCACGATGGCCATATTGCAGACCCAAGTGATTTTGCTTTTTTAAGTGGTACATCGATGGCCAGCCCTCATGTGGCCGGAGCTGCCGCATTATTAATGGCCGCTAATCCTAGCTGGTCACCGGACAACATTCGTTCTGCATTGATGATGACGGCCACCACTAACATGCGCAAAGAAGATGGTGTTACCCCAGCAGATTGGTTTGACATGGGATCGGGCCGTATTCAGGTCGACCAAGCTAATCAAACAGGTTTGGTGATGGATGAATCTGGCGCCAATTATCTTGCGGCAAACCCTAATGACGGTGGTGATCCCAAAACACTCAATATTCCTAGTATGGCTGATGATAACTGCGTCGGAGCATGTCGTTGGACAAGAACTGTAACGGCAACAAAAGATGGTCTGTGGTCTGTTTCAGGAGTGGGTATTTCTGATGGCGTCAGTGTCACGGTAAGCCCTGCTTCATTTGATATCGTGGCCGGAGCAAGCCAAGAAATTACGGTAACAGCATCAGCGGATGTAAGCGGAGATGATTTTTTATTCGCGCAACTGAATCTGACATCTAATACTTCACCTGATTTACATATGCCCATTGCCGTGATTGCTACAACCAGTAATATTCCGGACTCGATGTCTATTTCTGCTGACAGGAATGCGGATACGCGGGTGTTATCTGATATTTTAGCGGTTGAAATAAGTGACTTTACTGCGCGGTCTTATGGATTGACCAAAGCGACAAGTACTACCGCAAGTATTCTAGAAGACAGCGATAATGGAAGTGCTCTGGACGACTTGGCTGATGGTGTACACGTTATCACGATGAATGTACCCGATGACGCCAAATATTTAGTGGCCGAGATAACCGCGTCTGAATCGCCCGATTTAGACTTGTTTGTTGTACGTGATGCCAATGAAAACGGCGTAGCTGAAGCTAACGAGGTTGTGGCATTCAGTGCGACGGCGTCGGCTTTGGAAAAAGTCAGTCTAGTTGAGCCCCTATCTGGTACGTATTGGATAGTCGTGCAAAACTGGAGTGCGTCAGCCTCAGGTGCAAGCGATGAATTTACTATCGCTACAGCCATAGTGGATGGCGAGTTGGGTGATAATCTAACCGTCGATGCACCATCCTCTATTGCGGCAATTACCCCCTTTGACATTCGTGTTGGCTGGGATATTGATGCAGTGGAAGGTGACAAATACTATGGCGCATTTGATGTAGGCGCCAGCGCTGGTTCAGCAGGAAGCTTTGGTTTAGTGGTGGTTGATCTCGATAGAACAGCTGATGATGTTCAAGTGGTTGGTGGCAGTGAAGAATTGCTGGTACCCGGCGATCAAATCGATTACGCCATACAAGTGGGACCAAACTTTAGTGACGCAGACCGTCAGTATGAGATTTCCTTAACCTTACCTGACGGAGTGAAACTGGTAGAAGGCTCATTGGTTGATGGCATGGTTGCCGAAAGTGGTACGTTAACATGGAGCGTGTTGCAGGATTCGATTAAAGGCCAAGCACCTTCCTATTCTGTTACCACTAACGCAAACGATGCCTCTTGCGTAAACCCTAACTTTGGTCAGGGCTCAGGTTACCTTGATTTAGCCTTATTCGGCATCGGCTTCTCTGGTGCAGACGGTGATACAGTAACGGCAAACTTTAATAGTCCTGCTTCGTTATTGGGTCAAGCATATGATTCATTTGGCGTGACGGATGATGGTTTTATCAGCTTTACGGGAGATGTGGGTGCAACGCCTTGGGTTAACCAATTAATGCCTGATGAAAATCCAGCAAATGGTCTAATCGCTCCATTCTGGCGAGATATGATACTCGATACCGCGAATGGCTCGGGTATTACTGTTGCAACCGCAGGTCCTTTCACTATTGTTGAATGGGATAACATGCGCCCATTCGGCGGTGTGACTGGTGATAATCTTGATTTTCAAGTCATCTTCAACAATGCCCCCGTTGGTAATGAGCCTGACATCATATTTAGCTATGACGATGTTACCCATGTTACGGCGGATCAACAGGGGACCTCAATTGGTTATGAATCAATAGATGGAAAATCTGGTTTAACGACTCATTATGTAGGAGCCGCAGCGGAACAAATTGGCAATATTGAGACTGATATTGTTTCAGGTTCACAACTATGTTTTAGATTGCAAGACCCTGATAATACCAAGTTATTAACCTTTAGCCTTGAGGTAACGGAAGATAATGCCGGTGGTCCAGTGCAATTACAGGCAATGTCGTCATTGCCAAACAATGTAGGAACAAAAACTGAGGACAGTCCAATCAACGCTAATGCAGTCGTTGCTGTCTCTGGTGATTGGGACGGTGATGGGGACGTTGATATTTCAGACATACGTGCTTTGATACGAGCTATCCAACTTCGCCAAGACATAGATTTAAGTTTCGACTTCAACGATGATGGTCAAGTGAATTACACCGACGTTAGATTATTGCAACGTATGTGTACTCGCTCAGGGTGCGCGGTGAATTAAGTCATAAGTAGAACATCAAGTACAACCTTCTAAGGCGCTCACTCGAGCGCCTTTTTATTATATGTGTGCCTAGGTTAAATGACTTCTCTAGTAACTAAAAATCCAAATTTCACTATGTTAAGTAACAATAGTTAGTCTGTATTTTGATTGTATTTAACATCAAATGCGGTGAATTTACCTATTTTTGAGCCCAATAGCGGATTTTTTTTTAAAGTGTAAGAAAGCGTAAATGTTATGAATAATTGCCAAAAAATTAACGTAATATCAATACATATAACGACTTTAGTCGTAGAAAACATACACTGAATATTAATATATAAAAAGGTTTCTCCATGCCCAAAGGAATTTCATTTTCACCCATTTTAATCGCATTGCTTTTGGTTAGTGGCTTGCTAGTTTATTTGTACTTGCCCAATGATACTAAGCAACAGGAACGTAAACCTAACGCTACGCCTGTAACGGCATATACTATGATTGAAGTGAAATTTCCGGTGACGGTAGAAGCATTAGGCACTGCCAATGCAAATGAATCCGTTATGCTAACGGCGCAAAAATCAGACATAGTACAAACAATCAATTTTGATGATGGTGATTTAGTCAAAAAGGGCCAGTTGTTGCTTAAGTTGAGCGACCGAGAAGAACGGGCGCGCCTAAATGAACTGGATATAAATTTCCAAGAAGCAAAGCGTCAACTGAAGCGTATCGATAATCTAGCGCAACAAAGTGTCGCATCAGCCCAGTTACTTGATGAGCAAGAGGCGAATGTAAAGGCGTTTAAAGCCCAGCTCGAAGTCGCAAAAGCCCAATTAGATGAACTAGAACTGCGCGCACCTTTTAGCGGTTTATTAGGGGTGAGGCGGGTCAGTGTGGGGGCACTCGTTATGCCAGGTGACTTGATTGCGACTTTAGATGATTTACATATCATTAAAATGGATTTCAGCATTGCGGAATCCCACTTATCCAGTGTTCATAAAGGTCAACAGGTTTCAGCTACATCGGTTGCCTATCCAGGGCAAAAATTTGAAGGCAAAATATCGAGTATCGCTTCTAGGGTTGACCCAGTAACACGGGCTATTCAAATTCGAGCTATCATTGACAACAAAGACTTAAAGCTTCGTCCGGGCATGTTGCTGCAAATTAAACTTCAAAAAGAAATCTTAGAAACACTTGTTTTGCCAGAAGGCGCATTGGTGCCCATTGAAGACAAGCAATTTGTGTTCGTCATTCAAGACAATAAAGTCGTCCGTCGAGAAGTCAAAGTGGGCTTGAGAAAGCCAGGTATTGCACAAATAACGTCTGGTTTGGAAGTCGGGGATAAGGTCGTTATTGAAGGGGCGCTTCGTCTGCGGGACGGCTCGGTTGTTAACGTGCTATCCATGCATACGTCGCAAGGATAATCTCAATGTTGTTATCAGATATTTCAATTAAACGCCCGGTCTTTGCTTCCGTTGTTAATCTACTTTTAGTGGTGTTTGGCATTGTTGCTGTCACGTTTCTTTCATTGCGAGAATACCCGGACGTCGATCCACCCATAGTGTCAATTAGCACTACCTATACAGGTGCCTCAGCGGCCATTATTGAGAGCCGGATTACACAATTATTGGAAGATCGCATCAGTGGTATTGAAGGAATTAAAAACATTGAGTCGACCAGCACAAATGGGCGCTCTTCAATCAATGTTGAGTTTAATCTTTCTCGAGACATAGATGCGGCATCGAACGATGTGCGCGAGCGCGTCAGCCGTGCATTGAACAATCTTCCGGATCAAGCTGATCCCCCTGAAGTATCTAAATCAACATCGGATGACGATGTTATCGTTTGGTACAATTTACGCAGTGACAACATGAGTGTCATGGAGTTAACGGACTACGCTGATCGCTACCTAGTGGACCGATTATCTGTGGTTGAGGGGGTGGCAAATGTCCGTTTAGGTGGTGGGCGCAGTTACGCGATGAAAGTATGGCTTGATCGTAACGCAATGGCAGCCAGAGGCATCACCGTTGCAGACATAGAGCAGGTCATCCGCGCAGAAAACGTCGAACTTCCCGCAGGTGAAGTGCAATCAAATCAACGGGACTTTGATGTACGCGTAGCACGCAGTTATTTGAGTCCTGACGACTTTTCAAAATTACCGGTTAAAGCTGGCGCGGATGGCTATCTCATTCGTTTAGGCGAAGTGGCTACCGTAGAACTGGGCGCCGAGGACGACGAAACCGAGTTCCGAGGCGATGGCGTTAATATGATCGGTTTAGGGATCACTAAACAATCAAAAGCCAATACCTTGGAAGTAGCAAGAGCCGCAAAAGTGGCGATAGATGAAATTCAGCTAACTTTGCCTGATAATATATTTATCGTGCCTAGTTATGACTCATCCGTTTTTATCGAAGCGTCAATAAATGAAGTTTACGAGACCTTAGCCATCGCTATGTTTATGGTTGTGTTAGTCATTTATGTGTTTCTAGGAAATATGCGCGCTACCCTCATTCCTGCGGTTACCGTTCCTGTTTCATTAGTCGCTGCATTTACTGTGATGTATGCCCTTGGCTTCTCAATCAACTTACTTACCTTGTTAGCTTTAGTGTTAGCAATCGGTTTAGTCGTTGATGATGCGATTGTTGTGCTTGAAAATATTTCCAGGCGCATTGAGTTGGGAGAGCCGCCTTTGCTGGCTGCTTATCGCGGCGCACGGGAAGTAGGATTTGCAGTTATCGCCACAACCTTGGTACTAATAGCGGTATTCGTACCTCTAGTTTTTCTGCAGGGTAATATCGGTCGTTTATTTACCGAATTTGCTTTAGCAATTGCTGCTGCAGTAGCGTTTTCAAGTGTGACTGCGTTAACGCTCATTCCTATGTTGAGCTCTAAATTATTAAAGAAAACTAAGCGCACGACAGGTTTAAGTGCATGGATGGACAAGTCATTTGCCAAGTTTGAAGGTGGTTATTTTAAAGTACTAGGTAAAACCATTCATCAGCCAATCCTAATGGCGTTACTCATATTGGTGAGCGTCGCTAGCTTGCTTCGTTTGGTCGAGATTTTGCCAAGTGAATTTGTGCCAAAAGAAGACCGTGGCAATTTCTTTATTCAAATTCAGTCGGCAGAGGGCGCGAGCTTTAAAGAAAACAGTAAAAGCATGAAGAAGGTAGAGGAAATTGTACTGCCCTATTTAGAAAGTGGCGAAGCTAATCGTGTACTTGTGCGCTTGCCTGGGTTTGGGGGCAGTGCTGGCATTGCGATTGTGGGAACGCCAATCGGAGATGATAAAAAGCGCTCTACGTTTGAATTGATGGATGAAATTAGTCAGAAGTTGTCGGTTATTCCAGACGTTAGAGCTTTCGCCATCATGCGTTCAAGCCTTGGGGGACGAGGGGTAGGGCGACCTGTACAATTTGTACTGCAAGGTAACACCTATGAGGAACTGGTCGGGTGGCGAGATAAGCTGCTCCTCATTGCGCAGGAAAACCCTAACTTATTGCGATTAGATTCTGATTATAAAGAAACGCTGCCTCAGCTACTGGTTAATATAAATACTGAACGTGCTGCCGATTTAGGCGTATCGGTCAGTGATATAGGTACTACGTTGGAAACCATGTTGGGGCAACGCCGAGTATCGACTTTCCTAGACCGTGGTCAGGAATATGACGTCATACTGGAAGGACGCCGGGAAGATTATCGCAGCCCACAAAGTATTGATAATTTGTATGTGCGTTCATTTCGAACGGGCGAACTTATCCCTATGGACAATCTACTGCTCGTGGAGGAGCGCGCTACCTCATCGCGCTTAAATCGCTACAACCGTATGCGTAGTATTACTATCAGCGCGAATTTAGCTGAAGGCTACACTGTGGGTCAGGCGTTGGCGTATTTAAACAATATTGTTGACACTGAACTTCCTGAGGACGTGTCGGTTGATTACAAAGGGGAGTCTCAACTTTATCAAGAGTCAGGTAACTCAATCCTATTTATTTTCATTATGGCATTAGTTATTGTGTATTTGATCCTTGCTGCGCAGTTTGAAAGCTGGGTTCACCCTCTAGTTATCATGCTGACGGTGCCGTTGGCATTAGTCGGCGCGTTTGTGGGGTTATATTTTGCCGGTATGACCCTGAACATATACAGTCAGATTGGTTTAGTTATGTTGATAGGCCTCGCGGCTAAAAATGGTATTTTAATCGTTGAGTTTGCTAATCAATTACGCGATGCAGGTGTCGAGTTCGAGTTGGCGCTTAAAAGAGCAGCGATGCTTCGCTTGCGTCCCATCGTTATGACAAGCTTTACAACCGTATTTAGCTCTTTACCCTTAGTGTTTGCAAGTGGGGCCGGCTCTGAAAGTAGAACGGTTATCGGCATGGTGATTTTCGCCGGCGTGTTGGTATCAACGATACTGACGCTGTTTATTATCCCTACTGCATATTACTGGTTAGCACGCAATACGGGCTCACCACTGGCTATTACGCAAAAATTAGACAAATTAGAGCAAGACATCCCCTATAAAAAAGGCGATGAGTTTTAATCACTGACGGTTCTACAAAGCGGCTAAGTTAATGGCGTTACGTCATAACTTAGGCCGCTTTTTTTATATTTAACGTACGCCCCAATGTAAATAAGTACTTACCTAGTGCAAGCCTGAAGGTTACCGGAAGCCTGAAAGTGGCATGTCGTTATTGGCTAAAAATTAGTTGAATCATTAATTGCAGGCGAAAAAAAACCGGATAGTAAATCCGGTTTTTTAATATTACAGCATATCTACATGTCTTGACTATTCGTCTAAGAAACTACGTAGTTGCTCTGAACGACTAGGGTGGCGTAACTTACGTAGCGCCTTAGCTTCAATTTGACGAATACGCTCACGTGTTACATCAAACTGCTTACCTACTTCTTCAAGGGTATGATCTGTGTTCATATCAATACCAAAGCGCATTCTTAATACTTTTGCTTCACGCGCGGTTAGGCCAGCCAGTACTTCTTGCGTCGCGTTTTTCAAGCTGCCGCCAGTGGCGGAATCAAGCGGCTGTACGATTGTGCTGTCTTCGATGAAATCCCCTAAATGCGAATCTTCATCATCGCCGATAGGTGTTTCCATTGAAATGGGTTCTTTAGCAATCTTCAATACCTTACGGATTTTGTCTTCCGGCATTAACATGCGCTCTGATAATTCTTCAGGTGTTGGCTCGCGCCCCATTTCTTGTAACATTTGACGAGATATGCGGTTTAGCTTGTTGATCGTCTCAATCATGTGCACAGGGATACGGATAGTACGCGCCTGATCGGCAATTGAGCGAGTGATTGCTTGACGTATCCACCAAGTAGCATAAGTTGAAAACTTATAACCACGACGATATTCAAACTTATCAACGGCTTTCATCAGACCGATGTTACCTTCTTGAATCAAATCCAAGAATTGTAAGCCACGGTTAGTGTATTTTTTTGCAATTGAGATAACTAAACGTAAGTTAGCTTCAACCATTTCTTTCTTAGCACGACGAGCTTTGGCTTCGCCAATCGACATACGACGGTTGATGTCTTTAATGTCAGCTATGATTAAACCGGTTTCGTCCTCTACGGCATTCATTTTGCCGATACTACGTTCTAGTTCTTCTTGGTGAACTCTAATTTCTTCAGCATAAGGCACACTAGATGCTAAAATTTCAAATAACCAATCAGTACTAGTTTCATTGCCTGAGAACGCTTTAATAAAGTCTTTCTTCGGCATTTTAGCTGTGACAACACAGTGTTTCATCACGATGCGCTCTTGCACACGGATGCGATCCATCATGCTGCGCATGTTTTTAACCATGCGATCAAACTGTTTAGGCACTAAACGGAATTCTTTAAAAATCTCGCTTAATGCATCAATCTCTTTACGAGAATTTGCGTGTGACCGGCCTTTTGAAGCGATAACATCACGTGCTTTTTCATATTGCACACGTAGTTCAGAAAATTTCTCACGAGCTTCTTCTGGATCTGGGCCCGTGTCTTCTTCTTCTTCGTCTTCATCATCGCTGTCATCACCATCGTCATCTTCGTCATCTAAATCTTCTTCAGATAACTCAGAGCCAATGTGGGTAGCAGTAGGGGCGATATTGTCTGCTTCATTAGGATCAACAAAACCAACTATGATATCACTTAGACGAATTTCTTCGGCTTCGAACATGTCCCACTGATCTAGCAAATACGTGATGGCTTCAGGGTATTCTGCAACTGAACACTGTACCTGATTGATGCCTTCTTCAATGCGTTTGGCGATAACAATTTCGCCTTCACGAGTCAGTAGTTCAACCGTACCCATTTCACGCATATACATACGTACTGGATCTGTTGTTCTACCAATTTCGCTTTCCACTGTAGCTAGCGCTTGGGCTGCCGCTTCCGCAACTTCCTCATCGGGCGCATTTTCTTGCATCAAAAGCTCATCGGAGTCAGGCGCGTTTTCAAACACCTTAATTCCCATATCGTTGATCATGCGAATGATGTCTTCGATCTGATCGGAATCAACTATATCTTGAGGCAGGTGATCATTTACTTCAGCAAAGGTCAAGTAGCCTTGTTCTTTACCTTTGGCAATGAGGAGTTTTATCTGTGACTGCTTGCTTTGCACCATATACCTTACACTTCTCGATTTGGGTTAAAAATGCATCCTGAATACGGTAAACCGCGTTCAATATGCTAAATACTTTGCTTGGGCTCGAGGCTGTAGCGAATTAGCCAGTATAGCAGACTCGACCACCCTTGGGCTAGATGTTGGGTCATTTTTGTTCTTTTACAAGTAGATTTAGCTCTTGTTTTTCATCTACACTGAGATTGCCTAAGCGTGCTTTGGACATTAATTCATCCATTCTGCTCTTGAAATGCCAATCCAGTAATTTGGCGAAACTGTCCTTGAAGACCATAACCTGGTTCTCTTCTGCATATTCCCAGCTTAATAACTTGGCTAAATTTTTACTTTGCGGATGATCTCTAAAATACTCTAATACTTGTGCGGTATTCGCCTTAGGTTTGGTGAGACAAAACTGAAAAAGTTCGCTTAAAAAATCTAGCCCAGGCACTTGCATGTTGCCCAGTGCTGCTGGGTTTGCGTGCTGACATTGGGACGCAATGGCGGGTTGATCAAGTAATAAACGGATCATCATTCTAACCGGCGATATTTTGGCTTTATTAAGCGCCGTGAAATCCAGTTTTGCCCCTGCTTTATGCTGGTTTGCTTTAGCAACATCTTGCTCTAACCGGTGGCGATTTCGATCGCCCATATAGTTGCTCAGTTCAGAGGTTAATATCGCACGTTGATTATCGCCTTGGATCTGCTCAATCATGGGCATGGCTTCCGCTTTTAAAGCCGCTTTTCCTTCTGCGCTGCCAATATGGTGGCGCTGAAGTAAATTATCAAAGAAGAATTTTGATAAAGGCACTGAGTCGGTAACCAATTTCTGCTCAAAAGCCTCTTTGCCGATTTGACGTACCAAGGTGTCTGGATCTTCACCGTCGGGTAGAAACAAAAACTTCATTTCTACGCCGTCTTTTAAATAGGGTAAGGCATTTTCTAGGGCGCGCCATGCTGCTTCGCGTCCTGCCCGGTCTCCGTCATAACAACACACCACTTCACTCGTGGTTCGAAAAAGCATTTGTATATGCTCGGCAGTCGTCGCAGTACCCAGTGATGCCACTGCATATTTGATGTCAAATTGCGCTAGGGCAACCACATCCATATAGCCTTCCACTATCATGACCCGGGGCAAGTTACGGTGGGCTTGTTTAGCTTGGTAAAAGCCGTACAGTTCATTGCCTTTGTGGAAAATACGCGTTTCAGGTGAGTTGAGGTATTTGGGTGTACCATCACCTAATACACGACCACCAAAGCCCACAATACGTCCGCGTTTATCCCGGATGGGGAACATAATTCGCTCGCGAAAAAAGTCAAACCGACGGCGATTATCGTTTTGGGTGATCAATTTCAAGTCAAGCAATTGTTCTTGGGTTTCCGGGCTACGTCCAAACGTGCTGAGCACCGCATCCCACTCGGTTGGGGCGTAGCCTATGCCGAAAGCCTTAACAACCTCACCACTTAAGCCTCGTCGTTTTAAGTAATCAATGGCCCGCTCTTTATCGGCATGCACTTTGAGTTGTTGTGAAAAATACCGAGATACCGTTTCCATCAACTCGTAATCGTCCGCCTTTTGTTGTTTCTGTTCAGCGGTGGGGGCAGGGGTTGAGTTTTTCTCTCTGGGCACATCAACACTGTGATATTGAGCGAGTTCTTCAATGGCTTCCGGGAATTCGAGGCGGTCATATTCCATCAAAAAGGAAATAACGTTGCCGTGGGCGCCGCAACCAAAGCAGTGATAAAATTGTTTGTCTTGGCTTACCGTGAAAGAAGGACTTTTTTCGTTATGAAATGGGCAGCATGCTTGATAATTTCTGCCTGCCTTTTTCAGTTTAACGCGATTGTCTACTACCTCAACAATATCGGTGCGAGCGATGAGATCATCAATAAATTCACGAGGTATACGGCCGTTCATGTCAACTTCTCAATATCTTCGCGTAAAAGCAGGAAATGGTGCAACACAGCACTATACGTGTTGGGTAAAAACAAACAAGCCGCAAATAAATGCGGCTTGTTTACAATAAACTAGGTGGGGGCCGATAACTATAAAGGCTATTTTAAGGGCTCTAGCTAAACTAACTTAGCTTTTATTTGACCGCTTAATTTCCCCATGTCAGCTCTACCTTGAACTTTAGGTTTTAGCCACGCCATCACTTTACCCATATCTTGCATTCCACTTGCTTGCGACTCGACCATAGCTTGGTCTATCAACACACTAAGTTCTTCTTCGCTTAGTGCTTGGGGCAAAAAGGTTTGCAAAATATCGATTTCGGCAAGTTCTATCGTTACTAAATCTTGACGGTTTGCTTGTTCGAACTGACTCGCAGCATCTTTTCTCTGTTTTACCATCTTAGTAAGCAGAGCAATGACATCGCTGTCGTTGAGCTCTATACGCTCGTCAACTTCACGTTGTTTAACCGCTGCTAACGCCATGCGAATAGTGCTAAGACTAATTTTGTCTTTGGCGCGCATTGCATCTTTTAGGGCATTTTTTAAATCATCTAACAAAGACATGAAATCGACTCGAAGAAATACTTAAAATAAAACTAAGATAAAACTGCAAAGGGTGTTTAATACGTTAAACACCCTAGGAGAGAATTAGTACAATCTGATGCGACGTGCGTTTTCGCGAGACAACTTCTTCAAAAGACGTTTTTTAGCTGCTGCTTTCTTACGCTTACGTTCCCAAGTCGGCTTTTCAAAAAATTCGCGACGACGAACTTCTGAAAGAACACCTGCTTTTTCACATGAACGTTTAAAACGACGCAACGCTACGTCAAATGGTTCGTTTTCTCTAACTTTAACGATTGGCATTAAAATCTCACCTCAAAAATAAATACTTTGTCTGCCAGCGCAAAAAATAACCGGCTCGGTTAAAAATGGTGCGGAATTTTAAGCATATAAGCTAACAAAGTAAAGACCCGATATGGGAAATATTGGATTAGTCGCGGATTATTCACTCTAATATGGTGAAATCACCATAGGAAAGGTAGAATGTGCGGCCTAACTTAACTCGGAACACCACTTCTACTATGCGCGTTATTGGTATTGAAACATCCTGTGATGAAACAGGCATCGCCGTTTACGACGAACAACAAGGTTTATTATCTCATCAACTCTATAGTCAAGTAAAGTTGCATGCGGATTACGGTGGTGTGGTACCTGAGCTCGCATCTCGAGATCATGTACGCAAAATTGTGCCTTTAATTAAGCAAGCGTTGGTGGATGCGAACTGCACACAAAGTGATATCGATGGTATTGCCTTTACCAAAGGACCTGGATTAGTCGGCGCTTTATTAGTGGGTTCATCCGTCGCACGTAGTTTGGCTTTTGCTTGGGGAGTGCCGGCTGTAGGCGTGCATCACATGGAAGGACATCTACTGGCTCCTATGCTTGATGAGCCAGCGCCTGAATTTCCTTTTGTGGCGCTATTAGTTTCAGGTGGCCATTCGATGATGGTGCGAGTGGATGGTATCGGACAATATGAAATACTCGGCGAGTCAGTGGACGATGCTGCAGGTGAAGCTTTTGATAAAACAGCTAAATTGCTGGGCCTTGATTATCCTGGTGGGCCACTATTGGCCAAAATGGCGGAAAAGGGCGAAGCCGGTCATTATAAATTTCCCCGGCCGATGACTGACCGCCCAGGGTTAGATTTTAGTTTTAGTGGGTTGAAAACTTTCGCTGCTAATACTATCCGCGGTTCTGACCAGTCTGAGCAAAGCAAAGCTAACATTGCCTATGCATTTCAAGAAGCGGTAATAGATACGCTTGCCATCAAGTGTAAGCGAGCGCTGAAACAAACAGGCCTCAAAAGATTGGTTATCGCTGGCGGAGTAAGCGCTAACAAGCAATTGCGTGTCGAGTTCGCATTGATGATGAAAAAACTACAAGGTACAGTATTTTATCCGCGTTTAGAGTTCTGTACAGATAACGGCGCAATGATTGCCTATGCTGGTTTACAGCGTCTTAAAGCAGGTGAAAGTGAAGGCTTGTCAACAAAAGCTCAGCCTCGTTGGTCGTTAGACGAACTGCCTGCAATCTAATGCTTGGTGGGGTTTGGGCTAACAAGGAAACGGTTTTGAGCACTATTCTTTGGTTCTGCCCTTATCCCATACTTTATTTTCTTGGCCATTGAGTAAGCGAATAATATTTTGTTTATGGCGCAAGATGATGAGCAGGCATAACATAGTAACCGGCAGGGTATAATCTGGTTTAACAAACCACGTAATAACTGGCGCAAGACTGACAGAAACAATCGCCGCGAGCGATGAATAACCACTGATAAATATCATTACTAACCAACAAGTCAGTAAGAGACTTGATAATTCCCAGCCCAAAGGCAACATTGCGCCTATGGCTGTTGCCACGCCTTTCCCCCCTTTGAAGTTAAAATACAATGGATATATATGCCCCAGGCATGCAGCTAATCCAACCAGCCCCAAACTGACAGGGGATAATCCTAAAAAGTATCCTAAATAAACCGGTAGTGTACCTTTCAATACATCAAAAATGAGGACTAAAGCGGCAGGAAATCGGCCTCCAATACGCAATACATTTGTTGCGCCAGGATTATTCGAGCCAGTGTTTCGTGGATCGGGCAGGCCAAACAAACGACAGATCAGTACCGCACTGGAGATTGAACCCAGTAGATAGGCGCTACAAAAAATTAAAATGCTAAGTGACGTCATGTACTTATGTTCTGTAAACGAGGTACAATTCATAAAGATTACCTTAAAAGTTAACCAATAACAGCGCGGATCTTTCATGGATAAAATTTACATTGAAGGCTTAGAGGTTCAGTCTCTAATAGGCGTGTACGATTGGGAGAGGGACGCGACGCAGCGTTTGCTGGTCGATATTGTATTATTTAGCGACTTGTCTACACCTGCAACGAGTGATGACGTAAAAGATACCCTGAACTATGCCGAAGTAGCCGATGCCGTGACGGCTGTTGCCGCTCATAGCAAATTTGCGCTAATCGAAGCGTTAGCTCTGGCGATGATCAGGCAAATATTCAAACAATTCCCTGTGCAAAAAATCACCCTTAAATTAAGCAAGCCAGACATTTTGCCTACCGCGCAAAACGTTGCGGTAGAATTTACCCGTGAGCGTAACGAAGAATGAACGCAGGGGCACAACAGCATCATATATTCATCAGTGTGGGCAGTAATATTAATCGAGAACAGCACATTACATCTGGTCTTGATGCAATGCATGCCGCATTTGGTGAACTGACACTATCATCGGTTTACGAAAGTAAATCGGTGGGGTTTGATGGCAACAATTTTTATAATTTGGTGGTTCAAACCACTACAACGTTGTCTATCGCTGATGTGGTGGACGTACTAAAACAAATCGAAGCGAAAAACCTACGCACGAGAGAGAGTAAAAAGTTTGCTCCGCGTACCTTGGATCTTGATCTACTCACATACGACGATGTCATTATGCAACAACCAATGGAACTTCCTCGTGGGGAGATCCTCTATAATGCGTTTGTGTTGCAGCCACTAGCGGAAATTGCACCTGATGTTGATCACCCGCTCGTTAAAAAGAGTTACCTTGCTCTTTGGCAGCAATACGATAAATCTCAACAACAGTTATGGCCTATTGAATTTACATGGAGCGCTAATCGCCGATGACTCTTACCGAAATTATTATTCTTGCAATTATCCAAGGTATTACCGAGTTTTTACCTATTTCGAGCTCAGCTCATCTTATCTTACCATCGGTGCTTTTAGGCTGGGAAAATCAAGGGCTAGCCTTTGATGTGGCTGTGCACTTAGGCAGCTTATTAGCCGTAATGATTTACTTCCGCAACGATATTGGACGCATGTTTGTCGCTTGGTTTGGCTCAGGCTTTAGCCGAGAGCAAACAGACGATAGTCGTTTAGCTTGGTGGGTTATCATTGCGACCATCCCTGCCTTGATTTTTGGTTTTGCTGGTAAGGCGTTTATTGAAGAATATGCTCGTTCAGCATTGGTGATTGCCTGTACCACCATTGGGTTTGGTTTGTTGCTGTGGTATGCCGATAAAAAAGCCCTATTGAATAAACACATATACGACATGACGTGGAAAAGTGCGTTAATTGTGGGTCTTGCACAGGCGTTAGCATTGATACCCGGTACATCGCGCTCTGGTATAACCATGACCGCAGGATTGATGTTAGGTCTTGATAGGGAAAGCGCAGCTCGCTTCTCGTTTCTGTTATCTATCCCTGTCATTTTAGGGGCGGGTTTGTTAGCCACACTCGATTTACTCAGTGCCCCCGATGCGGTTGATTGGAATGCATTGATCTTTGGTGCTGCGTTATCGTTTGTTAGTGCATATGCGTGTATTTATTTATTTTTAGCCTGGATCTCACGTATCGGTATGTTGCCGTTTGTGATCTATCGCATGTTACTTGGCGTGATCCTATTATTGTTTGTTTTCGCTTAACTGCGACGAGAAAGGAGTATCAAAATGAGTGAAACCATTTTTACTAAAATCATCAATAAGGAAATCCCAGCAGATATTTTATACGAAGACGAGATTTCTTTGGCGTTTAAGGATATTAATCCCCAAGCGCCCATGCATTTTTTAGTGATCCCTAAAAAAGCGATAGCCACCATCAATGATATCGAACGACAAGATTGTGAAGTGGTTGGTCATCTGTCCTGGGTTGCGGCGAAAATACTTAAAGAGCATGGCCTAGCGGAACAGGGTTATCGTACTGTCATGAACTGTAATGAATATGGCGGACAAACGGTTTACCACATTCATCTGCATGTTTTAGCCGGTAAACCTTTAGGTTGGCCACCGTATAGCGCGAAATTGAAAATAGAATAACAATAACTAGGCAAAGCGCTGATGAGGTGCTTTGCCTGTTTTGGTTTTAATCTGACATCACAGGGGTGGCAGTGTCTGTTAACCTTGTACAAGGCTTTTGGATAAACTGAATCACGTCTTTTTCGATTATAGGTCTAGAAAAATAGAACCCTTGGGAAAAATGTACGCCTAATTTTTGTAATAATACGGCCTGCTCTTTGGTTTCCACCCCTTCTGCTACCACCAAATAGTCAAAAGCACGGGCGATATTGATCACCGCTTTGACAATGGCTAGTCCGCTCGAGTCGAGGCGACTAATAAACGAGCGGTCAATTTTGACCGTGTTAACCGCCAAATCCTGCATCACAGACAAAGACGAGTATTCGGTACCAAAGTCATCTATCGAGACCTTAATGCCGCGACTTTGTAATATCTTTATACGGTCGATCATAATATCTTTATCAAAAGAAAAGACGGATTCGGTAATTTCCAAATGCAGCAAAGTGGCGGGAAGTGAGCTGGCCAGCAACGCCTCCTCGACTATGGTAATGAAATCGTCGCCTTGTAACTGATTAACCGAGACATTCACGCTCACGGCAATGGGTTTTGGCCACGACGCCGCCACAATACAGGCTCTATTGAGCACCCAAGTGCCAATTTTTCGAATTAAACCATGTTGCTCGGCAATGGGGATGAATTCCACTGGCGAAATGTGCTCTTCGTTTTTTTGCCAACGTAACAACGCTTCAAATGCTGATATTTCACTGTTATCAGCGGCCATAATCGGCTGAAAAGATAAGCTAAGTTCTTTGTTTTCTAGCGCTCTCGCTAGACCGTTCTTAAGATACTGCTCACGGGTTGATATACGCCCAAGCTCTTTGGAAAAGACACCAGATGTAGAGATATCGCGTTTCTTTTGATGGTACATCGCCATATCGGCCAGTTGAATAAGCTTTAGCTCGTTGTCGGCGTGCTGGGGATAAAGGGATATACCTATGGTTGCGCCTAACGACAGCTGGGCATTATCGAACAGATAAGCCTGTGAAATAACGTCTATCAGGGTTTTGGAATGTGCAACTGCTGCGGCTTGTTGGGTATTGGGTAAGGCAATTAAAAATTCATCACCACCCCAGCGACACAGTAATTGGTGATCGTCACAGTGCTCTTTTAGGCGACGAGCAGTTTGGGTCAATATTTGGTCACCTGCGTCATGACCTATGGTGTCATTTATCTTTTTAAAGCCGTCCAGATCAATAAACAACAATGCCATGGGCTGATGCGTCTCAATACAGCTATTCAAACTGGTTTTTAAATGATTTAAGAAAGCGGTCCGGTTAAACAAGCCTGTTAATGGGTCTAGGTTTGAAAGCTCGTAAATTTTTCGGGTACGTTTATCTACCTCCGTTTCCATATGCTGCAAAAGCAGTGCATTTTCATTTTTTAAGCGAATTGCCTGGGAGGTAAATTCCGCGGCTTTTTTTGCGCTTACGCTCATAACCAAGCCGAACGACAGTCCCAGTACACCTAACACTTGTCGGTAATTTTCATCGGATAGCAACAGCGCAACAGAAAACGGCACTAATAAGATAAAGGAATATGCCATAGCGGTTTTTTTATGGGCGGCAAGCACGCTGGCAGCACCGCCAGCCATAGCGGCAATGATAATAATAGTACTGGCTAGCTCAACGGTATCCGCTGTGGAGTAAACGCCTAAGCAATACACACACCACATCGCGGCTGTGGCAAAGGTACCACTGATAAAGCGTAAGGTTGCATGCCTGCCATTATATTCATGGCCTTTTTGTGTTGTGCGCCACCAGATTGAATCGATAAGTCTAATACCGACCAATACAACCATCGTTCCCCACCAAGCGTATTTAAAATCAAACAAGTTAGTGTTGTCGAAAGCGAAAACCAGCATGGTTGCGGCAAATAGTGAAACAAGAATGCCGCCTATGCTATTTTGATATAACAAGGCTGCGGCATCTTGTTCTGCGCTTTTAGTGAGAGATTGTTTGCTGTTAATAATGAAGACTTCCCTACAGCCAATATAGTCATTACGTTAGCACAGCAAATATTTTCTAGGTTATAAAAATCAATCTATTAGACTATTGATTGCTTAATCCCAGCACTTTCTTACCTTGCTCGAATGTAATATCCACCGGAATATTGGCCTGTGTTAAGCGTTGCAAGTCACTAGCAAGGGTCGCTTTAATCACGCCTTTCTCGGCAACAAGCGCACTAACACCGTCATAGTCCCCATCACCTTGTAACGTCAAAATCAGACGAGACAAGGCATCAATGGCTTCAGCCATTTTATCCATGTTCACTCGATACAAACCATCGCTGTTACGACTAAATGCACCGTATTCTTGGAAAAAATTAAAGCGGATCATATTGGCTTTACCGTGAGCACTTGAGGCACCAAAACGAACTGAGCGGAATATACCAGCCATAAAGGTGGTGTAATAATCTTCCAATGTACCTTCACTGATCACGCCTTTTTCAAGTAACTGGCTGACCATATACAATCCTAGGATATCGGCTTTACCTTCTTCTAATGCCGAAGCGTGTTCTTTTAACGCCTGACGCACGGTTCCTTTATCGTTAATGGTGTTTTTAACGCCTAATCCGTGGGCGACTTCATGGAACATAGTATTCGCAAAAAAAGCATCAAACGTAATGTTATTACGTTGCTCAGGCACCATAAGCATATCGGCGATAGGCACCAAAATGTTCTCGAACTTAGCCCGCATAGCATTTTTTAATTGTAAACGTCGGGTGCCTTTTTCCAATTGCACTTGCTCATCATTGGGCAGGTTGATGGCGATAGTTTTGCTACCGGCATTAGAATGTCCCGCATAATAAATGACATCATATGCATTTAGGTCCGCATTTGCGCCCGGCATTTCTTTTTTATAAGCGGCTGCCACAGGCAAATTAGTTTGTAACTCAGGTAAATAGGCCGCGTATTTACTCAGGCGCTCACTCCAACTGAGATCTTTTAACAACACATAAGCTTCAAATGCTGCGCGATAACCAAATAATTGATCTTCATACGTCTCTATCGGGCCTATGACTAACTCGATGGGATTACTCTTCATGTCCATCCAAGCGAAGTCAGATGGCTGATAATCGTTACTCAGCAAGGCTTTGGCACGCAGACGTAGGTAGTTAGCAAAAGCAGGATCGTCAGCTAGCTCAGCTGCATCATCTAAAAGCTTGGCTGTTTCTTGCAGTGGATCCGCAAAATATTGTGCATAAGGTATGGCTTTTAAGGTGCCGTTTTCGTCACGTACCACCATGGAATATAAACCGGTTTTATCGGCAAATTGCGCTTTTTCAAATTCAGCCTTACTCATGTCGTCTGGGTAAAACTGCGCCCCTAACGGCTTTTCTGCAACGCCATTTAAAAAGGGTTTATCACCGTTAAGACGATCCCACGGGCCATAGTTAACATCAGCAAAACCACGTACCTCATCGTTCGCTATACGAGCGAGAAATTGCTCTTTATTTGCTCCGTAGGCTTGTTGCCAAAAGAGCTGATCCATAATTTCGCTGGCATCAATAAGTAAGCTGAGCATCTGTTTCTGATTGGCTGATAGTGACGATAAATCAGCACTTAAGGGAACGGATTGATAAATATTTAAACGGTCTTTGGCATCGGTGGCTAAGCTCAGTTTGGATATGTTGGCAATAGGGGTGACGGTAGCGTCAGAAACTGAGTTGGAGGATGGAGCGCAACCTGCGGTCAATGCCGCGAAACATAGGGTGCTGATAATGGATTTTTTCCACATAACAAAACCTTAAAAAAGGGTAAAAGTAAGTCTTCTTTTACCATGTCAAAAGCCTATAGTAAATTGTCCTTGCCGCTAGATAATATTAAAGTCTGATCGTCAAATGAAAATTCTATGTTAGGATTATTTGAACGTCGCGGATGAAAAGTACGGGCTATTACTTCAATAGCTTAGTCAATTATATCAAACGCTTGGATGCGGGTTGGTGCTGTAACGTCAAAATAGGCGAGCTAGCTTAGCAAATAAGTGACACACAATAGGTTGGAAAATGTCTACAGAAAACGCGTTATTAACCATCTTGGTCGAAAAAATTAACAACGATACTTTGGTCTTGCCAACGCTTCCGGCAATCGCCTTGAAAGTGCGCAAAGCTGCTGATGATCCTAACATCAATCTGAACGCTATGGCCGACGTGATTGGGCAAGATCCTTCGCTTAGTGCGCGCATGATTAAAATTTCCAATAGTTCATACATGGGGCGCAGTGTAAAAGTGACCTCTACTACGCAGGCGGTAACACGTATCGGCTTGCGTCAAATCAAGAATATTGCCACCGCACTGGCCATGGAACAGTTATTCGTTTCTAAAAACGATATTGTTAAAAGTTATTTAGATAAAGTGTGGCAACAGAATTTAAAAGTAGTTGCAGCCTCTATGGCCGTGATGCAGTTGCATGTTAAGGAAAAGAAGAACCGTACGCTCAACCTTGACACTATGACCTTGGCAGCCTTGGTACATAATATCGGCGTATTGCCTATTTTAACCGAAGCTGAACGTCACCCTGAAGTGTTTGCCAACCCAACATTCTTGAATGTGGCGATTGATAAACTTGCCGGACGAATAGGTGCAAGCATCATGCGCGAATGGGGATTTGAAATTGAATTTGTTAACGTTGCTGAGAATTGGCGTGATATGTCAGTACAAACCGATTTGATTTCGTATCTTGATTTCACTCGCTTAGGTGCGGTAATGGCCGGACAGTTTGATTCTCAAAAGGATGCGATTTTGAATTTGGCCGTGCAAAAAGAGATCTTGACCGATTTGTCTGCGTTACAATCAGATGAATACCGTGAGTTATACGACAGCGCGACCGCTATTTTCGCTTAATTGTCGTTTTGGTAAGTCTGCCAAAACAATGGGTCAATTTAATAAAATAAGAAGCCAGCATATGCTGGCTTCTTTGCGTTAACAAGGCGTATTTCAACCGAGTTTAGGCGTTATTCTTGCTCTTGCTGTAGATTGAATATCTCAACCAAGCGTTTTGAGAAGCGTACTATTTCGGCTGACATAAGAGCAAAATCAGCGTCCATTTTAGCGAGCTTGTCTTCCCTAGGAATATCATCGTTTTGCTCGGTCATCACATCAGTGAATTTTAAACGTTTAACCGCCATATCCTCTTGTAATAACGCGCTGAACGTTTCATCCCACTCAATAGCAATTTTCTGAACCGTTTTACCGGCGCTCAAGTGGTTCATGATCTCTTCACTGGCAAGATCTTGATTTTTGCAACGTACGATAGCACCGTCTTCTTCCATCGAGCGTAATTCTGCTTCTTCTAGAATAACCACGTCATTGGGCACTGAATTGTCAGTCAGCCAATGGGTTAATTCTGCTTGTACACTTTGCTTGGCTAATGGCACCACGGGTAAAGAGCCTAGTGCTTTGCGTAACATAGCTAAAAAGGTTTCGGCTTTGCCATCGGCACTCGCATCTACAACCACTAAGTTATCTTGGGTCGAAATAAAACCATGACTAAAACTATTCTTGGTGAAAGCCTGAGGGAGCAGCCGCTGAACAATCTCTTCTTTCATTTCTTGTTGTGCTTTTTTACCGACATTCGATCCTGTTTCGGCTTCGACCAGCGCGACTTTTTCAGCAAGCTCAGCATTGATGACGGCAGCGGGCAGTAGGCGCTCTTGCTTTTTAAGTGTTACCCAGAATTTTCCTGCTGCGCTGTGCACTAACATATCGCCCTGACCAAGCGGCGATGTCCAGCCCATGGTGGCTAATTCCTGTGAACCACAAGGACGAAATGGAAACTCGGCGAGCTTATCTTGGATGTCGTCCTCGGTTAATTCGAGTACTTGGGTCAGATGATAAAGTTTAAGATTTTTGAACCACATAAATTAATGTCCGTTGATAAAGAAATGAAAACGTTTGGAGGTAAATAAAAATGTTCGCTAGCCTAGCAGTCTTTAAACAAAACTGCCAAACCTAGCGTTAAGAATGTAGCGGGATGGTGATTCGGTATTGTAAGCCTTTGTCTGGTTCGCTAAATACTTCAATATCGCCTTTAAGCGTTTGGGTGACAAGGTTGTACATAATGTGAGTGCCCAAGCCGCTGCCGCCTTTACCGCGCTTTGTGGTATAGAAGGCATCAAAATGCTGCGCCAGTGAACTACTTGGCAAGCCTTTACCGTTATCGCTGTAATCAATGCTCAAGGAATCAGGCGATTGGTTAACGCTAATATTGATGGTGCCTTTGGTGATATCTTCAAAACCATGAATGATTGAATTCATGATCATATTGGTAAAAATTTGCGCTAGCATACCTGGCGCGCACACTATGATGACTTGATCGGGACAACTGATGTTAATGACATGCTGGGTTTTTTTCAGACTTGGGGCCAAAGATTGAATGACTTCATTGAGGTATTCTTTAAGGTTAATTTCTCGCTCAGCTTCACTGGCTTGGTCTACCGCCACTTGTTTAAAACTGGATATTAAGTTCGATGCTCGGTTTAAGTTATTGGTTAACAGGGTGATGGTTTGTTGAGCATCTGATAAAAAGGTGTTCATTGTACTGCCTGTTAAGGTCTTTTCTTGGTAGGCTTTTTCCAGTGTGTTTAGCCGCTCTTGCAAAAAGCTGGTGGCCGTAACGCCTACTCCTAGAGGGGTGTTCACATCGTGGGCGATACCCGCTACCAAGCCACCCAGTGAAGCCATACGTTCTGATTCAACCAACTGATCTTTGGCTAATTGCAGAGTATCCATAGATGAGGCTAATTCACTGTTTCTCTTACGCAGTTCATCTTCGATAAATTGGCGATTTTCATTTTCCTGACGAAGCTCTCGCTGATTAATAATCAACTCATCTTTTTGTTGTTCCAAATCAAGCATTATTTTACTCAATGTGGCGGTTTTTTTGGCGACCTCCTGTTCCAATGAAATATTGTGGTCGTCGAGCATTCGATTGGCTTCTTGTAGTTCAACTTGTGCACCGTTCAGGCGGCTTTGAAAGTCCGCCATTCCGTCCACTAAGCCATTATACGCATGTTCTAACAAGGTGAATTCGTTATCATCTGACACGTTTAGATGTAATTTAGACGATTCTAAATCGTCGATGTCGAAATCAGATATCTGTTGACGTAACTCGTTTAAGGGGTTGGTTAGCATGGTGCGAAAGGCACTCATAAACAGGAATACTAAAAATGCAGTCTTGACGATGGCATTGCCAATCAGAAAGAAAATACCCACTTCAATACGACTGAAAATAATTTGTGCACTGGAATACAAGGTTACATCGCCCACCAAAGAGGTACGCCCTGAAAATTCAAATATCAGCGGAAAGCTATAGCCAAATGTTCCACCGATATTATCCTGCACTGTGCCCTTAATTATGGGCGACTGGGACTGTTCTGTGGTGCGGCCTAAGTTGGCAATGTATTGGCCATTTTCATCACGAATTTGCACGCCTTCGACTATGGGCAATTCCATCAATCCCGTGGCAATTGACTTAGCCTGGGCCATGTTTAACTCCCACATGGCGCGCGTTAAGCTTGTGCTGAAGGTGTTTTTGAGGGTTTGTAACTCACCAGCAATATGACTTTTTGCATTCACATACTCGGTAAATATTTGTCCCGCTGTTACTATGAGGGTTAATATAAAATAAACCGACAGAACACGTGTTAAAAGCTTCTTTGATAACGTGCTTTTTTCGTTAGTCATTTGTCAATCCGTGAGAACGATGAAAAGTAAGAATATGCGTAATGGATAAAATTAACAAGTCACTATCAATCATTGCCATCTCGTTGTAATAAAAAGCAAGTATTTGAAAATAATAGATATATTCCCATGATATGACAAAAACCCAGTTGCTTTTGATGCTTTTAGGCATGGTTATTACACTCTTTATGGTAACTTTAATAAATATGTCACAGAGCTAACGAATAATTACGGACTTTGTCATGAACAGGAAAGCCAAAATGGCCAAACGAGTATTACTGGTTGAAGATGAAGCACCAATCAGAGAAATGTTGAAATTTGTCTTAGAGCAATCGGGTTATGAAACCATTGAAGCTGAAGATTTTGATGTTGCGCTGGAAAAGATGGTTGAACCCTATCCGGACCTGATTCTATTGGATTGGATGTTGCCAGGTGGCAGCGGTGTGCAATTGGCCAAACGTTTGAAACAACATGAATTTACCCGTGACATTCCAATTATCATGGTTACCGCTCGCGGTGAAGAGGAAGATAAGGTGCGCGGCCTAGATTCTGGCGCCGACGATTATGTGACTAAACCCTTTTCACCTAAAGAGCTAGTGGCGCGAATAAAAGCGGTTATCAGACGGGTTACGCCTACGTCCAGTGATGAACTTATCGAGTTTAGCGGTTTAAAACTCGATCCTGTTTCTCATCGAGCCAGCGCTAATGATGAACCTTTAGATATGGGGCCGACGGAATTTAAGTTACTGCATTTCTTTATGTCTCATGCTGAGCGCGTTTATAGCCGTGAACAATTGCTAGATAATGTGTGGGGTACTAACGTGTACGTAGAAGACCGAACAGTCGATGTGCATATTAGGCGCTTGCGTAAGGCTATTTCACGTTTTGGTCATGACAACATGATCCAAACGGTGCGCGGCTCTGGTTATCGATTCTCTGTGAAGGTGTAGTTAGGGAAATTCCCGCTTTCGTTGCTAATTCGGCTGCAAAGGAGAACAGTTGCTGCCATGTATTACCCTTTCTCATGGCTAAGAAGCCTTGGCCGTGTTGCGGCCTATTTTCTGGTGGTGATCCTACTTGGCTGGTATTTTTCAGAACTGAGTTGGGCCATCGCTATTGGTGCACTGCTGCTGCTTGCCAGTCACTACTGGAATATCTATCGCCTTAATCATTGGTTGTGGCAGAGCAAGAAAATAACGCCTCCCAAAGTTAATGGAGTTTGGGAGCATATTTATGATGGCATATATACCCTGCAACGACGCAATAGAGCAAAGCGTAAAGAGCTAGGCGTGTTAGTGAAGCGTTTTAGGGAAGGCTCTGAGGCCTTGCCTGATGCCGCGGTCGTCGTTGATGCCAACGCTGCTATTATTTGGTGTAACCGCTTGGCGCGTATTGAACTTGGTTTGCGCTGGCCTGATGATGCTGGTCGTAGAATTTACAACCTGGTTCGCCATCCACAGTTTGTGGAGTTTTATCATAATAAAGAGTATGAAAAACCGATTGAGGTTCCCTCGCCAGTCAACGATCAACGAATTCTTGAATACCGCATTATGCCCTATGGCGACCAGCATCTTTTATTGCTGATAAGGGATGTGACCAAACTCACCCAAATTGAAAAAATGCGCAAAGACTTTGTGGCAAATGTATCTCACGAGTTACGCACGCCATTAACGGTGATAAATGGTTATTTGGAAACCTTGCCCGGGGCAACGAATATTCCAGAGGCCTTTTTAGCCAAAGCATTTGATGAGATGCGCGCGCAGTCGACACGCATGCAATGCTTGATTGAAGAGCTGTTAGTGTTATCACGTATCGAAGCCAGTAACGAACGCGCGACCGAAAATATCGTCGATGTGCCGCAAATTCTTAATACCATTAAACTTGAAGCGGATACCTTAAATGACGCTAAACAACACACTATAACAATGGAGATTGACCCCGAACTGCGTGTTTATGGGGTAGAAACCGAGCTGCGTAGCGCTTTTTCAAATCTATTATTTAACGCTATTCATTACACCCAAGAAAAAGGTCAAATACATCTGCAGTGGAAACTCATCGATCAGCAAGCCACCTACTTAGTCACAGACAATGGATACGGTATTGAAGCTAAACATCTTGGCCGTTTAACGGAACGATTCTATCGCGTGGACAAAGCACGTTCACGTAAAACTGGCGGTTCAGGTTTGGGCTTATCAATCGTCAAGCATGTATTAAATCATCATAATTCGCGCCTGCGGATTAAGAGTAAAGTAGGTGAGGGCAGTGAGTTCTCATTTGCCTTTTCCCCTGAACTGTCAGTAAAGCCGTAGCCCCCAGCGCAAAATTGTCTAATGGCTGACATCTAATGACGTTTTGATGTCGCCGCCTTAGTTCCTTGAAATAAAAAGAAAATCCTTTTTCTGGTAACGATTTACCGCTCTGATGCTGACTTTGTTCATGACACTTTTATTAAACTTTTCTGACACTTTTTATATGTAACAAAAATGTCACCGAGCCACGGTAATCTTCGTGCAAATTTTTAAACACATTAAAAAATCACGCGTTTATCGGAGAGCACCATGGAACTTAAAAACCTTTTCAAAGCATCAGCAGTCGCAACTGCTTTATTACTAGCCGGTTGTGGTGGAGACATCAATGTTACTCCAACTGTTGTAGATAATAGTGTAGATAACAGCGTAACTAATCCTTCAACGGGTGGTGGTGATAGCACAACCAACGTTTGTGCCTCTTATGAAAATACGAGTGGTGAGACGGTTCAAGGAACATATGACGGCCAAGATTGTTCATATTCTACCGCTTTCGTAAGTGCGAGTAATCCATTGAGCACAGATGTGACGCTTGCTGATTTGAGTAATGATGGTGTCCATTATTTCCTCGGCTCACTTGTGGTTGGCGAAGGCTGTAACACTGACGGCGGCACCTGCACTATCGACACAGATGGCCCAACACTCACTGTGGAAGCGGGGGCAACGGTGGCATTTAACCAGTCTACTTCTTTCGTTTTGGTGAATCGTGGCGCGAATATTGAGGCTGAAGGTACACTTGTCGATCCAATTACCTTTACGTCAGTAAATGAATTTACTCGTCTCGACTCAGTTGGTAATGGTCCTCAGTACGGCGACTGGGGCGGCATGATGATTGATGGTTTTGGTATTACTGATCAGTGTACCGATGCTCAACGTGCAGCAAGCACGTGCAGCGCAGAAAGCGAAGGTGTCACCAGCTACTACGGCGGAAGTGACAATGCTGATGATAGTGGAACAATCAAGTTCGTAAAAATTCATTATGCTGGTGGTTTACCAGCAGGCCAAGAAGCAGGTAACGATTTGAACTCGCTAAGCTTGTTTGCCGTTGGTTCAGGTACTGAAATTGATTATGTTGATATCTATCAAGGCTTTGATGACGGTATTGAGTTATTCGGTGGCGCTGTCGATCTTAAGCACATAGTTATTACTGACACCCAAGATGACAGCTTAGACATTGATGCGGGTTGGCAGGGTCGTGCTCAGTACGTGTTAATCAAGCAAGGTACTGTGGTTAACGCTAGTGGCGTTACCGTTAATATGGGTAACGGTGGTTTTGAGTCTGATGGTGTTAAAGGTACGTCTTCTGCCGAAGCGCCTGCATCAGCACCTGTTATCGCTAACGTGACGGTATTGACCACTGACGGTTTATCTATCCGTGATGATGACGAATCAATCGCTATTAAGTTAGACGATATGATTTCTGCTACTTGGTACAACACCTTATTAGTGAAACCAGTTGCCACGCAAACTTGGTGTATTAACTATAGCGGTGATGCTGCTGAGGTTATCGTTAACGGCTCAGCTTCAATTCATAACTCAGTTGCCGCATGTGCTCAGCTTGCTAACGCTGGCAATGAAACGGTTACCTCTGGTAGCGATTCAACAACAGTTCAAGAATGGTTTGAGGCAAACTCGAGTGAAGTTGTCGGCGGAAATGCAGATGTGTTAGCTGCCAATGGTTTCGCAACCTTGACGAGTAGTGCTGATATCACTGTTCCCGCATTTGATGCTTCTACGCTAGATGCATTCTTTGAAGCGACAGACTTCATTGGTGCTGTATCTGACACCGATACTACTTCTGATTGGTACAACTGGGCGAACGACGCGTTTACAAACGCAGCTGCAGACGAGTAACCCATTTTGTATCAGATAAATAGGCGCCTAGTAGCGCCTATTTTTCGATTTATAGCGAGGAGTTTAAGGTGAGCAATCAATACAAACTTAAAAAGGTCGCCTACTCGGTAGGACTAGGGCTTTTGGTGAGTGCCGGTCACGCGTTCGCGCAAGAAAGCCAGGTCATGGAAGAGGTCGTTGCGACAGGTTCTCGACTACAAGGCACGGCGTCAGCCGTAATCGAAGAGCGCAAAAATCAGGCTTTTGTCGCAGATATTCTTGGCGCAGAGCAAATTTCACGTACCGGTGACAGCGATGCTGCGTCAGCGCTTCGCCGAGTGACGGGTTTAACCTTGGTAGACGGTAAGTTTATCTATGTGCGTGGCTTAGGTCAGAGATACTCCAGCGCGCGGTTAAACGGTGCGAGTATTCCCAGCCCAGATTTAACACGTAACGTTATCCCGCTGGATATTTTTCCAGCAAACGTGATCGAAAGTTTATCTGTTCAAAAAGCGTATTCGCCCAATATGCCCGCTGCCTTTGGTGGGGGAAATGTTGATATTCGTACCAAAGCGATACCGAGCGAGTTTGTTGCTGGCATTCAAGTGGGTATCGAAGGTAATAGTAATAACTCAGACGGCTACACCTATGATCGAAATGATGATGGGCTCCCTCAAGCATTAGCTGATGCTATTCCTTTTTATCGCGGGGATTTTGGTTTAGCTAATATTATTGCTAAAGATAATTTGGTTTCAGGTGATACCACAGCCGCAGCGCAAGCAAATGTCATTAACAAAACCTTGGCTAAGTCGCTTCCACGGAATTTCACATTAAAAGATGAATCGTTAGACCCTAACTATTCAGCCCAAGCTTTTATAGGCAATAGTGTCGACGAAGAATTTTTAGGTGGTCAAATTGGCTTTTTAGCCTCTTTAGCGTATGACAATAAGTGGACGTATTCAGACCGCTCTAGCGCAGTGACCAGTGCAACACCAATCAGTGATTGCTCGAGTGAACTTGCTACCGCACAAGATGTGCAAAACTCTTGTTTTGATACTTTTTCTGAGTCACAGATGACCACTCAAGAAGAGCGCGTTAACGGACTGTTTAGCCTCGGTTATAAGTTAAATAATCACAGTGTTAGCTATACCAAAATTTACATCGAAGATAATGAAGATGAATCGGAAATCTCAATTTCACAAAATCCGAGCCAAAACATTACTATCGCTGCTGATAATGAAGCCGATCGCACTCATAGTTTCAACTACGAAGAACGCACTCTGGATGTAGATCAATTTCGTGGGCAGCACACATTCCTTGACTACATGGGGGTCGGTGTTGATTGGCAATACACAGAATCGAGTGCGGAAACGAATAACCCTTTAAATGTCGCGTACGAGTTCACTGATACGTATGATAATGGCGCCTACACGGGCTCATTCATTGATGGTGCTCAGGGGCGGGCAAATTATCAGTTCGTTGATATGGAAGACAACATGAAGTCTTGGGGTGGCAATATCACGCTGCCTTTGACATTCAAGGATCTGGAAGTCGAGATAACAGGTGGTTGGGATTTTGTTGACCGAGCTCGTATTTATACAACCTCAAGCTTCTTCCTTGATAATAGCAATTCGTCGATTGTTGTGAATGATAACGAGTCAGAAATTCTGTCGTTAACGAATTATCTAAGCGACGCGTTCATTGATACGAATATGTTGATTAACTTTAATGAACCTATTGCTCCCGAAGCGGATGATTACTTAGCCGCGCAGAAAATCGATGCAGGTTATGCAGCCTTTGATGTTTTTTATAAAGGCATCTGGCGTATTAGCGGTGGTTTACGTTACGAATCATTTAAGCAAGTTTCATTGTCATCTTCGAGCTTGATATTCACTAAAGAAGATTCTGATAATTATTACAGCGAAGAAGATATTCTTAACGGCACCGTAAATGATGATGACTTCTATCCAGCGCTCAGCTTAACTTACGTCGGCGGTGATGATTACCAGTTACGCTTCGGTTATGGGGAGACCGTGGTGCGTCCCGACTTACGTGAAGTGGTGCCGGTTGGTTACAACGATCCGTTAACGGACATTCGTACAACGGGCAGTACGACGCTTAGTTCAACAACGTTGAAAAACTATGACCTTCGTTATGAATTGTATTTCGATGATGGTGATAACTTAGCGCTTTCCGCTTTTTACAAAGATATCGCTAACCCGATTGAAACCGTCTTAAATGTAGGTGATTCGAGCTACACAGCGAGTTTCACGAACGGCGAAACAGCAGAAGTATATGGTGTTGAAGCTGAATGGTTATATGACTTGAGTTGGGTATCTGACGGATTCTTTACCTCAGGGAATATCACTTTAAGTGACTCCGAAGTACAAATTGATGCAGCTTCAGCGGGTAACCTAACGAATACATCAAAACGAATGACGGGTCATTCTCAATATGTTGTAAATATGCAATTAAGTTACGATTCTGCAAATGGCAACCACAGTGGCTCACTGGTGTACAACGTATTTGGTGAGCGTATTCTGGCGTCAGGGATCAATGGTCGTGAAGATTCGTTTGAACAACCGTTTCATTCTTTAGACGCAACCTACTCATACTATCCAGATTTTAACTCAACCGTAAAGTTGACGCTTAAAAATCTGTTAGGTGAGGATCAGGACGTCACGCAGAATGGCCTTTCGGTAAGAACGCGTTCTATTGGAACCACAGTCAAGCTGAGTTATAAATACGATTTTTAAACGTTTTTTAGGTCTTCAAAAAATAGCCGCATTGCGGCTATTTTTTTGCCTGCTAAATGCTATTGAATTAACTGATACTGCTTCTGTGCGGTATCGGTTTGTAAGCCAAAATGACCTAATGAATAACTAAACGTAGCGTCTTCATTTGCAATACGACTACTGTGCACACCACCTATGGTACAGCTGCCAGTCGAGCATACGATCTGATCTATATAGCTTTTGATCGAATAGACTTTAGAGGCCAGCGGGACATTATAAATACTATCCAAAAATGGGCTGCTAACGGATAAGCCAGCTGAACCACAAGTGGAACTCCACACATTATAAGGATAATAACCACAACTTTTGAGCCCTAAAAATGCCCCAGCAATCCCCACAAAGGTATCCACTTGACTGGCCGCCGCTAACTTATCAATTTGCTGTGCGGCTAAGGTTGCACCCATAGAATGGCCGATGACATCAATTTTGCCTGTACAGGAGGAGGCTAAGGCACTCTGTATTGCTTGGCGCACAGGGGGTTCTTCACTGCCGCTATGATTATTACACGCTGCGCAGTTATACCAACTCCAGTAGATAAAAGTTGTCTCAGCGAGAGTTTAAAATGGCATTATCAAGGCGCTTAAATGAATTAATAGTGCACTATTTTGATTTTGAGCAACGCAGAGTATGTCTTTTTAAAACTCGCCCTTTGGGAATACTCCAGCGAACATTGCGCTGCGTTTTCGCCACTTGAAAGGGTAAAGCCATTCCTTCATAGCGAGGCCTTGCTCAAAATACGCTGGATGTATTCTGAGCTCTATTTTTATCTGCTGGAATTGGTATTTCCCCAATCAGGGCGATATATGTCGCTGCTGCTATAACCATTACTCAATAGATAGTTGTAAGTATTATCCCAGCTAGCTGGGGTGGCAGTATTGCCGTGTACCAGTACGACTGCATCTTTGCAGGCGAAGGCATAAAAAGGCAGTACTAGGCAGGCTAGCAGCGTAAAAAGTTGTATTCTGTAATTCTCTTTTATGTTCATTTTTGCTGTCCTCGTTCGTTATTCTTATCGTGTGACAGCAATGAATATAGGCGGTAGCGAAGACATCAGACATAGTACTTTAGCACTGTGATTCTGATTGAAATGTAGGTGAGTGTATGTCAATTGGCATGAATTTTTATGAGAAAGCCCCCTGATTGGGTATCAAGGGGTAAAGCCACACGCAAGAGGTTAAGGGTTAAAATTGTTCCTCATAACTGCTTACCTCTGCATACACTCGGCTGCTGCCATCTCGTTGCAATAGCAGCACTTGATAAGGCATAAATCTATCACCCATTTCCATACCCGGAGAGCCGGCGGGCATGCCAGGTACTGCAAGGCCGATAGCTCTTGCTGGCACATCATTTAAAAACTGTTTTATGAATTTACTCGGTACATGTCCTTCAAATACATAACCGTTTTCAGAAACTGCACTATGACAAGAACGATAACGTGGAGCGATATCAAAATTAAATTTTACTTCTTCCAAGTCAGGTAAATTGACGGCGCTGGTGGATATGCCCTGATCTTCCAAATGACTTATCCATTTTTTACAACAGCCGCAAGACGGCGTTTTGTAAACCCTTAAGCTGACGCTTTGCTCGCTTTGTGCTGAATCAGGTATACGCTGAGTCGTTTGCTCTAAGGGCGCCGGTACCGGCTCCGAACAGCCAGCTAATATCGGTAATGCCAACGTGAGTAAAAGAATAATATGCTGTGAATGCATGTACACCTCGTTATTTTGACCAGTGAATATGAGCAATTTTCCATAGAGCATCGACTTTCTTAAGCACAATGGTTTCAAAGCCAATATAGTCTAAGGTTTTGTCTTTGTATTCACCCTGGGTACGGTTTCTGGCAACTGAGTAAGCAAGATCACCTAACACATAGACTTGTTGCTCTAACGGGGTACTGTTCATCTGAGCTAAAAACTTCATATCGGTTAACATATGGTGGTTGGCATATTCGTCGGCTGAGCGCTCGACACCCCCCTCAAATATTAACACATCATCAGCCAGTGTCGCCCGGGCCGCGGCTTGGTCACCTTGTTTTAAAGCTTGATGAAAAGCGCTTACGGTTTTTGCGGGTGCTAACTCTAGACCGACAAACATGGGATCTTTTGTTTCATGCACTTCATTGCCATGGGCATAAATATTTAATGAGAATGATGCGCAGAATATGACTGCGCTTGCTATCAATGTATTACGTACGGTATTTATTAACATATTTTTGCCTTTTTTATTGTAATTGTTAGCTGCATTTAATGCATCACAGGTCCCACTAAAGTAGTAAATATACTGGTGACAAGTAACACACCAACGCAAATGATGCCTTCGAACGCGATGGATTTTTTGAGCGGTGAAGGGTTATGGCTGCGGAGCAACTCAGGTACCAAAGAAAACTTATGCCATGCGCCTAACAGTAACATACTGCTGACTAATGTTAATTTGAGCAAAACTAATTGCCCGTAGCCAGAAGTAAATAACTCGCCAACTGAGCCGAGTAGCTGCACAATTAATATACCGCCGCATATGATCAACATGGCGACTATGACCATAGCGATTTGCCCGTATTGATGCATGATAAGGCCAAGCTTATCGCTGGGGAGTAGGCGACAACTTATATATAGTGGCCATAGCGCACCCGCCCAACTCGCCATGGCGATGACATGCAAGGTTAATAGTACTTGTGCCGTTAATCCCAGTTCAACCGGGTGACCTGATAGGGAAAAACTTGCCGCGAGTATCAAGCCAAATATCAAGCCTAAGGCGTATTGGCTCGGTTTGTAACGGCCTTGAGCTGAGTTGGAATTTAGCGGCATCTTACCTTGGCTTAGGTGTATCCATAGCAGCCAGCCGATTATTAATACTAGGCTCAATATCCGCCACAAGGTTTGCGTGCCCAGCACAGATTGCCAAGCGATGTTTAGCATCATGCTGTCAACCATGCCAGATAATCCAGTTTCTGCCATTGAGCCGGCCTGCAATGGCAGGTACAACAGGGCCGCAATTAGGGATGCGACGAGCCATTTTAGTTGCCAGCGATAAATAACCGAGCAATATTCATCATTGCTGCTCGTGCTACCCCCTTGGTCTTTTACCAGCATGTAGGTTATCAATAAGCCACCGAAGAAAGCAGCTACGCCTACATAACTAATCAGTTTTGTTAGTAGTAATAAAATTGACCAAGTGGATACATCCATTAGCTTGCGTTACCTAGTGCTTATGTGCGTTGTGAGAGGTATCTTCCATAGGCATATCTTTCATCATGCCTTGCCCGTGCAAAGTAAATTGATATTGGCCAGACATTTTATGCCCGTCCTCACCTAAGGCGACCCAATTAACCCCATAGCTGCCTGCTGCAAGGGTGGGTAAGGGCCACTCATACATTGACTCAGCATCCGCATTTGCCTTGAAACCAAATTCCACAGGAGTTTTATTGTCAGCATTGATGCTCAACTTAATGACGCGAACTTTACCACTGAAGGTCAGTGACAAGTTGCTCGGGCTTTGCATCAGCATAGCGTCCTGTGCCGGAGAGGCCTGTTTTAGTCCTACATGGGCCCAACTGGAGGCACTGATGGCTAAGCCTAATATACAAGCGGCGATTTTTACTCTTTTCATTTGAACCTCGATAATAGTGTTGATGTTATTTGGTGATTAAAAAGGGTTTAGGTGGCTGGGATTTGCTTAAAACCAAAAGCGCAATCCGGCTACCACACTGGTGTTGCTGGCTTCTTCATCCCGTGCTCGGGCAAAGTCAGCGCTGTTACCGTATTTCTGTGTCCATTCTATGCCGACATAGGGCGCGAATTGGCGTGAAAATTCATAGCGTAAACGCAGGCCTGCGCTAAGGGACGATAGTCCTTTCCCCACGCCATTTATTTCGTCATCTTTGCCGTTCAGACTCATTTCAACGCGACTCTGCAATACCCAACGTTGGGTGAGAAGCAACTCGTATTCTGCTTCAGCAGACACTGCTGTACGGCCATTCTCACCTAAATAAGCACTGACATCGACTTCAAACCAATAAGGGGCAAGGCCTTGAAAGCCAAATGCTAACCAACGGCGATCTTCACCTTCATCAAATTGATCATATCTAATGCCTAACTGGGTATCCCAATAAGCAGCAAACGCATGGGACCAGAGCAGCTCAGTCTGACTTTCTACTAGCTGGCCTTGAACGACGTCGCCTTCTGCTTTTACGACTGCACGCTCAAAAGTAGTGCCATACCACCCTTGCACGTCATAGACAGTACTGTTTTCATCGTTGTTGTACTCTAGTCGGTCACCTAATACTGACCAAAAGCTGTGTTCGTCCGCTAAGGTAAGTCGCTTCGGGATAGCCAGCGCATAGGGCCCGTCCGTTAAGGTATAACCTGATGAATAAGCATGGGGATCGCGAGCATTCGCGGGTGCCTCCCCGCCTTGAGGTTGCATTTTCATTGCACTGTGATCCATTGCACCTTGATCCATGGCGTCCATGTCCATATTGCTGTGATCCATGGTGCTTTGGTCCGTGGCGTCCATGTCCATCTCGCTATGGTTCATCTTACTGTGATCCATAGTGCCTTGATCCATGGCGTCCATGTCCATATTGCTGTGATCCATGGTGCTTTGGTCCGTGGCGTCCATGTCCATCTCGCTATGGTTCATCTTACTGTGATCCATAGTGCCTTGATCCATGGCGTCCATGTCCATATTGCTGTGATCCATGGTGCTTTGGTCCGTGGCGTCCATGTCCATCTCGCTATGGTTCATCTTACTGTGATCCATAGTGCCTTGATCCATGGCGTCCATGTCCATCTTGCTATGGTCCATCTTACTGTGATCCATAGTGCCTTGATCCATGGCGTCCATGTTCATCTTGCTATGGTCCATCTTGCTGTGATCCATTGCGTCTTGATCCATGGCGTCCATGTCCATCTCGCTATGGTTCATCTTGCTGTGATCCATGGTGTCTTGATCCGTGGCGTCCATATCCATCTTGCTATGGGCCATCTTACTGTGATCCATTGCGCCAGATGCCTGCTCTTGTGCAGCGGCGCTCTGCTCAGAATATTGCTGCGCCTCAACGTTTTGGCTGGTCAGCAAAGCACTGCAAGAGAATAAGATACCCGCAGCTGAAAGCGTGTTTAGAGGATTTATCATGCGACCACCACTTCACGGAACATGCCCGCGTCCATATGAAATAAAAGATGACAATGCCAAGCCCAGCGGCCCACATCATGAGGCGTCGTTAAGAAGCTAATTCGCTGTGCCGGTTGTACCGGAATAGTGTGTCTTCTTACTTGCACTGCCGATTGTTGGTTTTCTAAATCACTCCACATCCCATGTAAGTGCATCGGGTGCGTCATCATAGTGTCATTTTGCAAAATGACCCTGACACGTTGATTGTGCTTCATATGTACCGGTGTACTTTCGCCGAATTCGAGTCCATCAATTGACCAGCTGTAGCGTTCCATATTGCCCGTTAAATGCAGCTCTATTTCTGCCTCCGGCTCACGGTGGTCGGTAATACCAGCCAGAGAATGCAAATCCGCTAAGGTGAGTACCCGGCGTCCGTTCTTTCTTAAGCCAATACCTGGGTCGTCTAAATTAGTACGTGGCGTATCGACGCGCATGTCTACCGACGGGCCATATTCGGTGCTGGCATGGCGCACCGTGCTTGATGCGACAGCCAAAGAGCCACTTTGCATATTGTGTTGGCTATGATCCGTTGACGAGTTCATCGCTGACATGTTTGACATATCGCCCATCATGTCAGACATGGTGAGCCATTCCACCGGATCCAGTGCCGGAACCGGGGCGTCTAGACTTTCTGCTATGGCTAGCGTGCCACGGGCGTAGCCACTACGGTCCATGCTTTGCGCAAACAGGGTGTAGGCATCATTTTTAGGTTGCACAATGACGTCATAGGTTTCTCCCGGGCCAAAACGAAATTCATCGACGCTGACCGGCTCAATGTTTTGTCCATCAGCCTGAACAACAGTCATTTTTAATTCAGGAATGCGCACATCGAAAAAGCTATTGCTTGAGCCATTAATAAAGCGCAAACGCACTTTTTCACCGGGTTTGAAGATACCATGCCAATTGCCCATGGGGGTTGTGCCATTCATCAGATAGGTCAATGTGGCGTTTGACAAATCAGCCAAGTCTGTGGGACTCATGCGCATTTCATTCCACATTTTTCGGTTAGCGAGTGCACTGTTAAGGCCATTCTTTGCTACATCTCTAACAAAGTCTTGAACTGTGGGTTGATTGAAATTGTAATAATCACTTTGGGTTTTCAACTTACCAAACACTTGCATGGGGTTTTCATCTGTCCAGTCAGATAACTGCACCACAAGATCCCGATCGCTGTGAATAATGTCGGTTTCTCTTGGCTCGATAATTAACGCGCCATACATGCCGGTCATTTCTTGAAAGCCACTGTGAGAGTGATACCAATATGTGCCGCTTTGTTTTAAGGTGAAGCGGTAGGTGAAGGTTTCACCCGGCATAATACCGGGGTAACTCAAACCTGGCACACCGTCCATCTGGTAAGGCAGAATAATGCCATGCCAATGAATGGAACTCGGCACGTTCAAGCGGTTTGTTACATTAATAGTAACTTCGTCGCCTTCAACGAGACGAATCGTTGGCGCAGGAATAGAGCCATTTATGGTGGTTCCCATACGCACAACACCGGTGAAATTGACAGGGGCAGCGCCAATTTCCAAATTAATAGTCTTGCCACTCAGTTGTGGTGCATAGCCTGTCGAGGTTAAGTCCTGAGAGCGAGGCGCGCCGTGTAATACCGTGGGAACCGAGGTCAATACTCCGCCGATTGCCAATCCTTGCACAAAGCGGCGACGTGGTAATGACTCAGGAAACTGCCGAGTAAACGAATTCATTCTTTATCACCTTTAACCTTTATCTTCTATTTCAATGCTGCCAGTCTACTTAAATGCACCTGTCACCGACATGACGCAAAGATGACAAAGTTGTAATCTTACGGTCACCTTGCTGTTAGGTAAACTAGCGCAAGCTTATGAACATCCACCAAGGCTAAAACTGAATATGCGATTACTGATAGTAGAAGATGAAGTAAAAACCGGTGATTATCTGAAGCAAGGCTTAACTGAGTCCGGGTTTATGGTGGCATTGGCGCGTAATGGCTTAGATGGGCACCATCAGGCGATGACTGAATCCTTTGACGTGATTATTTTAGATGTGATGCTGCCCGATGTAAGTGGCTTGCGTATAGTACAGTCTATGCGTGAGGCGAATAATCATACACCCGTCCTTTTTTTGTCAGCACGAGACAGTGTTGACGATAGGGTAAAAGGCCTTGAATTAGGGGCTGATGATTATTTAACCAAGCCGTTCGCTTTTTCTGAGGTGTTAGCACGGGTACGCACATTACTCAGGCGTGGTCACATTACTCAAGTGCAAGATCAACTGCATGTGGCAGATTTACACTTGGATTTGCCTAAGCGTAAGGTGATGCGCAATGGGACGAAAATTTCCTTGAGTCATAAAGAGTTTTGTTTACTTGAATTATTGGTGCGCAGACGAGGAGAAGTGTTACCTCGTTCGCTGATTGCATCTCAGGTGTGGGATATGAATTTTGACAGTGACACCAACGTGATTGACGTGGCCATACGGCGCTTACGGGCAAAAATTGACGATAACTTTGAGCCGAAATTAATTCATACCGTTCGTGGTATGGGCTACAAACTGGACGAAGAGCTATCTGATGACAATCGTTAATCGAAGACCCATGTCACTCACCATCAGAGTGGTGCTGTTTGTTGCGATAACCATTTCAGTGTGCCTTATTCTCGTACGCCATTTATTGATCAGCTCCATTGAACACCATTTTGTTCAGCAAGATGGGGAAGAACTCGCCGTTATTGTGCATTCCATTGAAGAAGCTTTAGTGCAGCACAATGGGCAAGTCGCCGACGAACAACAGAATTTATCGTTAGCCGTGGCAGGGCATCACGGGGTTTATTATCAAGTGGCTATTGGTGGCAGTGGGCCTTTTTTCAGTAATTCCGCATTGGATTTCGTCGACGTGGCGAAAAACGCCCCCGTTTCGACTCAATTCACGCAAAGCGATATTCAGCAATGGCAGCTCGGCGATAATATGTTCCGCGGTGTGGTGACCTTAATTAAAACTTCGAATGCAGAGTATCGCGTGATCAGCGCTATAGACATGAGTTTTCATTCACATTTTCTAACGGAATTACGACATAGCCTCTGGTACATATTGTTAGGTTCATGCCTACTCACTTTATTAGCCGCATGGCTTGCTGTGTATCAGGGGTTGAGTCCTTTACGTGGTTTAAGTGACAAAATGCGGCATATACAAACCAATAAGCTCGATGTGCGGCTAGATAAACATGCAGTGCCCTCTGAACTGGAAGATATGGTGTACTCGTTCAATCATATGCTTGACCGCCTAGAAGAGGGATTTCTGCGCTTGTCTTATTTTAGTGCCGATATTGCCCACGAATTGCGCACCCCTTTAACAAATATTATTACCCAAACCCAAGTGAGCTTGTCTAAAGCACGCAGTAACGATGAATATCGTGACCTGTTATTTTCGAACTTAGAAGAACAAGAACGGTTGAATAAAATGATCAGCGACATGTTGCTGCTGGCCAAGAGTCAAAATGGTTTAATCAAGCCGCAAAAACAGAGTCTGTCTCTTAAAGAGGAAATCAATGCCTTGTTTGAATTCTTTGAAGCGTTAGCAGAAGAGTCACAGATAGGGCTGGAACTAACAGGAAACGTGACTTATGTCAGTGCAGATCAGACCTTGCTTCGTCACGCGCTGACAAACTTATTATCGAATGCGATCCGCCATACTGTGGCTGGGCAAACCGTCACCGTCAGACTTAGTGAACAAAACGGCGATATGATCAGTATTTCGGTACAAAATCCTGGAGAAACAATTCCTCAGGAACATTTAACACATCTGTTCGACCGTTTCTATCGAGTTGATCCTTCCCGCCAACGACACAGTGATGGGGCAGGTTTGGGGTTGGCCATCGCCAAAGCGATCATCGAAGCCCAAGGGGGGGCGATTAACGTCGAGTCTGCAAACGGGCAAACTGAATTTAGTATCTTGCTGCACAAGGCCGCTTAAGCCTGATAACAACAGTGCTGATGTGTGCTCGTTGGGCAAAGAGCAAAAATACTCACTCTGTAACATCTTATGTATCGGCTATCTCTTACGCTGGAATGTCAATAATTTAATTATAAATCATATTGTTACCCTTTATTTGTGGTTCATGGCTAAAGCGAATGTTGTGTGCCAATAAGTTTGCTTAAGCATGGTTGAAAAAGTAGAATGGCAATGATTCTCATTTGTTGTGTGTTGCTCGGCCTAGTACAGACTGGTTAGCGTATAACAAAGGCATATAATATTTCTAAGGCAATACTTTTGATGACATTTTCACCCCCTTATCTACAATGCTTACTTTCTTCACTCACTATGCGCCAGAGCCCGTCGGGCTCAAAAGTACTGGTATTGGCTTTGCTGCTCATGATGAGTACGTTTTTTTCTGCCTCTATTTCGGCGCAGCAACAGGGCAAGATTGATGTGGTTAAAGAAAGCCGTCAAATATTGCAGATGGCTGAGTACATAGGTGTTGATTACTCTGAAGCTGTGGTCAATGGCGAAGTAGCAAGTGAAGATGAATTTGCAGAAATGCAGCAATTTGCCAGCTTGATTTTGCAAAAGGGCACAGCGCTGCGAGATGCAAACGAAGCGAGTTTTGATTTAAGCCAAACTTCAGTGATAGCCAATGCCCAGGCATTACAACGGGCGATTTTAGCTAAGTCGTCTATGGATGAAATTCAGGGCTTGACCCAGCAAATACGCCAACAGTTATTGGCCATGTCGCCTGCACTTCAATTACCTGCACAGCTGTTGCCTCAGTCACAAGTGGACACACTGTTCGCGACTAATTGTGCTGCCTGTCATGGCCCGGCGGGAGAGGGCAATGGCCCCCTAGCGAAATCATTTAGCCCGCAACCAACCAATTTCACCGACAAAGAGCGTGCGCTAAATCGTTCATTGTTGGGTTTGTATGATGCTATTAGCGCCGGTTTGAACGATACCGCGATGCGTGCTTTTACCGAGCTTAACGATCAACAGCGTTGGTCTTTGGCGTTTTATGCCGGCAGCTTAGCGTTTGCTCAAACTTCTGATAAGACCCACGTCAATGACGTTCAACCGAATATGACGCTGCAAAGCTGGATCAACAATAACCCAGTGCAAATTGCTGGTCAGCATGAAGATTTAACCCTGACCCAAGTTGAGCAATGGCGCGGGATGCCTGAGGTGTTTTTTAGCCAATCAGACTCGCCTATCGCGACCGCCAAAACGAATTTAATTGCAGCGGTAAAGGCGTACCAAGAAGGTAATTTAGCCCAGGCACAGACGTTAGCCGTTAGTGCCTATTTAGATGGCTTTGAGCTGATTGAAAATAACCTAGATGCCAGAGACAGCGCTTTGCGTAAGTCCGTGGAGCGTCAGTTACTCAGTTTTCGCAATGTACTCAGTGTTGCGTCAAATGAGCAACAGGTAACGACAGAATTACAAAAAATTCTAGGGCAGCTCGAGCAAGTTGATAACACCTTAACCGGTCAAGTGCTGTCTAATAATGCGATGTTTTCTGCTTCGTTAATTATATTATTACGCGAGGGTTTAGAAGCACTATTAATTGTATTGGCGTTGATCACTGTGCTTATGAAAACCCAGCGCTATGACGCCATTCGTTACGTGCATTTGGGTTGGGTATCAGCGTTGATTGCTGGTGGCCTGACATGGTGGGCAGCAGAGAACTTGATTAATATCAGTGGCGCATCCCGTGAGTTAATGGAAGGCGGTGCTGCACTGCTTGCTGCCGGTATACTGTTCTATGTGGGTTACTGGATGCACAGTAAAACGCAAGCCTCTGTGTGGCAGGAGTATATTCAAAATAACGTAGAGCGCCATTTAAGCACAGGTACATTATGGGGCTTAACTGGGCTGGCGTTTATCTCGGTTTATCGTGAAGTCTTTGAAACCATTTTGTTCTACCAGTCTCTGCTTACCCAAGCTGTGGGTGATGGTAGCCAAGTGAGTTATGTGTGGTACGGATTACTGGCTGCTGTGGCCGCACTGTCGCTCATTACTTGGTTGATGCTTAAATACTCGGTGAAATTGCCAATTGGACGATTCTTTGCGCTTAGCTCGTACTTTATGCTTATTCTGGCCTTTGTCTTGGCGGGTAAAGGAATTTCTGCGCTACAAGAAGCGGCAGTGGTTGGTATTGCGCCTTTCCCCATGGACGTGTCCGTGAGTTGGTTGGGGATATCTGCTACGTGGCAAGGGTTGTTGACCCAAGGGGTGATTGTGTTGTTATTTATTATGATGGCGATACGTAAAGAGAAAACGCCGAGTACGGCTAGTTAGTACTTACGGGCAAACAGCGAAAGCGTTTGCCCTCAGTTGTTGATACCTGAGTGTTTCTAATTGGGCATTCACCAACGGACATAAAAAAAGGCAGATCATCATCTGCCTTTTTTGTATTTGTTGTGCCTGCGATTGTTAGCCATGCATCTTTTGAAATACATGACTAACAACGGCTAAAACCATTTAGTAGAAGCTTACTTTCGCTTCGATACCAAAGATACGCGGTTGGTTAACGATACCGGTTAGGTTGTTAAAGTCGATCGCGCCTTTTACGTTTTCTTCATCTGTGATGTTACGGCCGAACAATGCAACTGTGTAGTTATGTTCGAAGTTTTCGTAACCGATGCGTAAACCGCCTTCTACATTGCCGTCTGTTTGAAACTCAACTGACTCATATAAGAATAGGTTCGTATCGCCTTGGTAAGCCCAGTCTGTGAACGCGAAGAACTCGCCGTCATTTCCGACCGGTACTGCATAACGTGCTGTGAAGGTAAAGATCGTTTCAGGTGCTTGTGGGAACGGGTTGCCATCGATTAACACATTGGAGCCATTGACTACAGGATCAAGAACGGTACAGTTTCCGCCACAGGGTGACAGGGTAAGTGCATTATCTTTAATTTCCGTTTTGTTGTAGCTATAACCGGCTGTGAACGTCAAATAATCACTGGCAACGTATTGGGCATCAATTTCAAAACCGTAACCTGTGCCCTTATCAGCGTTAACTAACGCAACGTTATTGGCACCACCGCCAATGGCAGATAACTGCATATCATCGATTTGATAATAAAACGTCGCGGCGTTTAAACGTAGAGTGTTATCAAGTAAATCAGACTTAAAACCAAATTCGATAGAGTTAATGGTTTCAGCATCGGCTACTGAAGGAGCCCCTTCGAAGGCAACGTCTCGGCCCTGAATTGATTGTGCTCTAAAGCCATTGGCTAAACGCGCAAATACTGAGGTATCGTCATTTAGCTTATAATTAGCGCTTAGCTCCCAACTAATTTGTCCGTCATCTACATTGATGTCGTCATAGTCTTGAACTTCGGCTGCACCAATAACTAATGCGAAGCCGTTGACGTTTTGCTCGCCCACACGCAACGATTTTTTGTCATGGGTGTAACGCACGCCGCCGGTGACGTTCAAGCGCTCGTTCACTTCATACGAGGTTTGACCGAACACTGCCCAAGTGGTGTTTTCATGGAATACTGTGGTTGCCCCAAAGAAGCCATCGATGCTGGTCACGTTAAATGATGAATCATAATAAAATGCACCGGTTTGCCAACTAAGGGCATCATCGGTTTCACTGGCTAAACGGATTTCCTGGGTGAATTGCTCCAAGTCGTTTAAGCGATCTTGCGTCACCGCACTGAAGCCGATAGTGCCGGGGAAGGTTAAGACGTCTTCGAATCCTGCGTTAAAAATGGTCGAGGTAATTCCATCGGGCACGGGTGTGGTTAAGTCATTTGTATAAACGCCACCATCAATATCACCAAGGCTTGAACCTTCCGCTTCTTCATAGGCTGTGATAGAGGTAAATGACATGTTATCTAAGCCAAATTCAAGCTTAAGTGACGCACCGTAGTTTTCATATTCTTGTGGGTTGTTGTCAGCACCGTTTCCGTCGATGTCGCCATCGTAATAAACTTTGTCACGGTCAAAATTTTGATTTAAATCGTTGCTGCCTTTGGTGAATACGTTAGCGCGAAATACCGATGCGGTACCGTCTAACTCGCGACCGTGAACATTAAGTAAGGCAGAGAAGTCTTCCATTGGCGAGTATAACAGTTGAGCACGCCAAGCTTTTTCATCAAAGCCGCCGAAGGCATCATTTTCTCCGGTAAAGCCGTTATCGATCCAATCGTCACGGTCTTGTGATAACACCGAAAAACGACCGGCTAAGTCTTCCGCTAAACCGCCGCCGACTGCGCCTTCAAAATTAACGGTACCTAGATTACCTACGCTCATTTTGGCGTAAGCGTCAAAATCTTCCGTGGGTTTTACCGAGTCAAACTTAACTATACCCGCCGTGGTGTTACGACCGAATAAAGTCCCTTGTGGTCCGCGGATCACTTCGACTTGCTCAACATCGAATAACGGAAAGCTTTTCAGGATCACGTTTTCTTTTACAACGTCGTCCATCACTATGGATACGGGCTGTGAGGCGGCCAAATCGAAATCAGTGTTACCTAAACCACGAATATAAAAACGTGGGGCAACTCGGCCGTTAGACGATTCGGCGTATAAGCCAGGAACACGTACGGCAAGGGCGAGAATATCGTCACCACCAGAGAAAATGCTTTCGAAACGCTCACCGTTTAAGGTCGCAATGGAGATAGGCACTTCTTGAATACTTTGCGTACGTTTTTGCGCTGTAACTGTGATCTTTTCTAAGCCTTTGTCTTTTGCTGCAGGGGCTTCCTGAGCATTAAGGGCGTGGCTGAAAAGTGCACTTTGAATACAAACCGCTAATGCTGCTTTATGTAAATTGGTCATTGTGTCACCGCTAGTAAATGTGTGGTTATAGTAAGTATGTAACTCTACGATTGTATCATCGCATTTTTTCGCATTGCGAAGAGCTAATCTTTAGTCTAATCAAATGCTTAAATATCACACGTTAAGGTTATTAACCTTGCTCGGATATTTCATACAAAAAACGAGACTTATAAGGCGGCATATTGTGCCTAAGTCTTGTATTAATGTCTTGCTAATTTCGCGCTTTGCACTTTAGCACATTGTCACTATTTGCCTCGTTTACGCTGCAAATATTAGAGACATTTGAACAACTTGCTAGCCTTGCGAGTAATAAACAGTAAAGACAAGTGTCATAAAGGACGGGGGTCCACAGTGGAATGACGGAAATACCCAGGGAATTAAGCAAAATAATAGGACGATGATTGACTGACCTGCCTGATACATAAGCAGGCAGCCTATACCCCACAAGGGTGTCACATTAGTGAAATATTACTGTCACTTATACGTCATATTGCTGTCATAAAAATGCCACGAGTAACCCCTATCCTTGCGCAAATTCTTAATGAAACTGGCTAATCCGAAAGGTTTACGCTGTTTCGCCATTTCCTTCAAATAGGGTTTGAGTACATGAAGTCTACTACTAAGTTAACAGCTAGCTTACTCAGTGTAAGTTTGCTTTTATCTGCATCTGGTTATGCCCAAGAAGATGCATACCTTAAGCCAGCCGTTGAAAAAGCGACAGAGATCAATGACTCAGCTGCTACGTCTCAACAGAAAATCAATAAGATCAATGACCAGATTGATAACAAGTTGCAGCAGTTCAAGACGATTAATAAAGAGACGGAAGGGTTAGATGTATACAACACCCAGTTGCGTAAGCAAATAGCCAATCAAGTACAAGAAATGGCGGATTTAAATGCAGCAATTGATGATGTCAGTGTCATCGAGCGTCAAATTACGCCACTAATGATGCGCATGATAGACGGCTTAGCGCAATTCATCGCATTAGATGTCCCTTTTTTAGCTCAGGAGCGGGCAATACGAATTGCTGATTTGAAGCGCATGATGGATAAAGCCGATGTTGCCCCATCTGAAAAATTCCGTCGCGTGATGGAAGCCTACCAAGTCGAAATGGACTACGGACGCACACTTGAAGCTTACGCAGGTTTACAAACCATAGATGGACAAGAACGCAACGTCGACTTCCTTCGTGTTGGTCGTACCGCGTTGATATACCAAACGCGTGACGCAGGCATGCAAGGTATGTGGAATGCTAAAACCCAACAGTGGGACACATTACCGTCTAGTTACCGTACTCAAGTGACAAAAGGTCTGCGTATGGCCAAAAAACAAATGGCACCAGACTTACTGATGTTGCCTGTCGCGATCACAGATTAAGAGTACGATGAAGATGAATCAATTAGTTAAAAATATGGCACTTACGTTGATGGTTTCGTTAATGGCAAACACGGCGATGGCCGCTGATCCCCTGCCTAAGAAAGAATCGGCATTAGATTTAGACGCATTGTTAAAGCAACTTGAGCAAGGTCAGTTTCAACAAAGCAAACAAAATACTCAACGTGAGAAAGACTTTGCACAACAACGCGCAGAACAAGATCAAATGCTGCGTGATGCGGGAAAGTTGCGCGACAACGCGCTTACTACTTCAGAAACCTTAGAGACTCAATTTGAAGAAAATGAATTCAAATTAGGCGATTTAAACGACGCATTAACAAAACGTTTGGGTTCGCTTAAAGAGTTGTTCGGTGTGCTTCAACAAGTGGCTGGCGATACCAAGAGTAAATTCTTCAATTCTGTTATTTCAGCGCAAATTCCTAACCGCGCCGAATTTCTAGACGAGATGGCACAATCAATGGGTTCAAGCTCAAAGCTGGCGTCTATTGATGAAATTGAACGTGTTTGGTTCGAAATGCAACGTGAAATGACCGAGTCAGGTAAGGTTACACGTTTCAACGCAGACGTGGTCGAAGCCGGTGGCGCGAAAGTGAGCAAGGAAGTCGTGCGTGTTGGTACGTTCGCGCTTATTGCTGATGGTAAATACTTAGACTATGAAGGCGCAACAAATTCCCTAGGCGAGTTAATTCGCCAGCCAGCCGGTCGTTATACCGCTAGTGCCCAGGAGCTACAAACATCAAACGGTGATTTGGTTGAATTCGGTTTAGACCCCACAGGCGGTTCAATTCTTAAGTTATTAGTGCAAGCACCGAGCTTAAAAGAACGTGTTGAACAGGGTGGTTTAGTCGGCTACATCATACTTATCGTGGGCGCGCTTGGTTTATTGTTAGCACTAGAGCGTTTAATCACACTGACCTTGATTAAAGCCAAAGTAAATAAGCAGCTTAAGTCTGACAAGTTTACCGATAACAACCCTCTTGGCCGTGTGATGCAAGTACGCGACAAATATCCTCGAGCAGATACAGAGTCACTAGAGCTGCATTTAACAGAGGCAATTTTGGGTGAAATACCTAAGTTGTCGCGTAACCTAACGATGATCAAAATCATTTCAGTTGTTGCTCCGCTTATGGGTTTACTGGGTACAGTTACCGGCATGATTAATACCTTCCAAGCTATTACCTTGTTCGGCACTGGTGATCCTAAGTTGATGGCGGGCGGTATCTCTACGGCGTTGGTAACGACAGTACTTGGCCTAGTCGTCGCTATTCCTATGACCCTGTTATACGCCATGCTTAACACGCGCTCAAAAGATGTGGTTTTCATCTTACAAGAGCAGGCGTCAGGTGTGATTGCAGAGCGTGCTGAGCGTATGGAAACAAGTTCAACGCCAAGCGCTTAAGGTAATTAGCTATGTTGGAATTTTTCGAAGCGATACGAGATTTTACTGAAACCGGTGGCCAAGTTTTATTGGTCATTGGGTTCCTGATATTCGTTATGTGGTTGCTCATTCTAGAAAGAACGTTATACGTGTTCATTTGGCACAAGGCATATAAAAAAGAAACCATCGCTGCCTGGAAGGCCCGTAAAGACCGCCGTTCATGGAATGCTGAGCAAATACGTCAAGCCATGATTTCCCGGGTCAGTCTGCGCCTAGGATCTGGCATTCCCATCATTCAAGCGTTAGTCGCGCTATGCCCGTTGTTGGGCTTAATGGGAACGGTAACCGGCATGATCGAAGTGTTCGATGTAATGGCTATTTCGGGGTCCGGTAGTGCACGTTCTATGGCATCGGGTGTATCAAAAGCAACCATTCCTACTATGGCCGGTATGGTCGGCGCGCTATCTGGGGTTTTTGCCTCAACATGGTTAGCCCGTACGACTAAATCAGAACGCACGCATCTTGAAGACGCATTGACAATAGAGCGCCAGTAGCCAGCCTACTGCGCCTAAAAAGAGACTGATATGAAACAACATTTTCAAAATTTGATGGACGAAGAAGAAGCGGCAATTGATATGACGCCTATGCTTGACGTGGTATTTATCATGTTGATTTTCTTCATTGTCACCGCGTCTTTTGTAAAAGAGTCGGGTATCGATGTAAACCGCCCAGAGGCTGCGACTGCAGTAAAAAAAGATCGCGCTAATATTTTAGTGGCAATCAGTGATAAAGGTGAAATTTGGATCAACAAACGCCGTATCGACGTACGCGCCGTGCAAGCCAATATTGAGCGCCTTCATGCTGAAAACCCACAAGGTACTGTGGTGATTCAAGCGGATAGAAAGTCGACCACCGAAACCTTGATTAAGGTGATGGACGCGTCGCGTGCCGCGGGTATTACTGATGTCTCTATAGCCGCTCAAGAGCCCTAGATCATGCTTAGATATTTGCTAGCAATCGTTCTGTCGGCCGTTGTGACTTTGAGCTTGTTCTTCGTTATGCAATCACTGATTAAAAGTGGTGGCAGTGCGTTAACAGAGCCGGCAAAGGGCAGTGTGCTCGATTTTGTCAGGGTTAAAAAAGAAGAGTCTGCCCAGAAAAAAGATCGTAAACCCAAGAAGCCGCCTAAACCTGAGCAGCCACCACCCGCAATGGAGCAGCCGCAAATGGACTCGCCAACACCTAATGCAGAAGGTAACGCTATGGACTTCGGTGCCGACGTTAACGAAGGATTATCCCTCGACGGTGGTTTAGCGCTTGAGTCAGGGGACGGTGAATATTTACCCATTGTGAAGGTCGCACCAGTTTACCCACGTCGTGCATTATCACGGGGGATAGAAGGCTTTGTGATTGTTGAGTTTACGGTGTCCAAACTAGGCTCGGTAAAAGACCCGTTCGTTGTTGAGGCGCAACCTGCTGATTTATTTAATCAGGCTGCTATCGATGCGGCACTTAAATTTAAATACAAACCACGGGTAGTAAACGGTGAAGCGGCTGAAGTAGCCGGAGTACAAAACCGCATTACTTTCCAGATTGATGGTTAATTGGGGGCATGATGAACGTCATAAATATCAGAAACAATAACCTATCATGCAAGGCTTTAGGGTTGGTGTTATGTGCGCTAATTGGTCTTGGTGTCAACCTATCCCCCTTCGCTGTTAAAGGGGCACAAGCACAAGAAGCGAGTAAGCGTGAAACCCGCAGAACCCCGGCACTTAGAGTCAAGGTTTACGACCAATTGTCACGCTCTCAGGGCTTAGCTGACGAAGGCAAAACCACTGAGGCCATAGAAGCGTTAGATAACGTGAAAAGCAAAGCAAGCTCTATGAACAGTTATGAGCTAGCGATGATGTACAACTTTTATGGCTTTGTTTATTACAACGTTGAGCGTTTTGACGAGGCTATTGCTGCATTTGAGCAGGTGGTTGAGCAGCAGCCGATCCCAGAATCATTCGAGCTAAGTACCTTGTTTAGCTTGGCGCAACTGCACATGATGCGGGGTAATTATGATAAAACCGTGGCATTTTTAGAGCGCTGGGAAACATTAAATGCAGCGGTCAATCCAAATATTGAAATACCTGCCAAAAACTACGTACTCAAAGCTCAGGCGATGTATCAACAGAAGTCTTATGCTAAGGCGGCTAGCTACATTGACAAAGCCGTTGCATTAGAAGAAGCAAAAAACGATATTCCCGATGAAAATTGGTATGTATTGCAGCGCGCTGTTTATTACGAGTTAAAACAGCCAGAAAAAGTCAAAGACATATTATTGAAGCTAGTTAAGCATTTTGATGAGCCAAAGTATTGGCTGCAACTTGGTGGCATGTATGGTGAGTTAGGGGAAGAAAAACAGCAGCTTGCTATTTTAGAAACGGCCTATCAACAAGGTTATATTCAAAGCGGTTCTGATATGTTCAATCTAGCGCAGTTGTACTATTACCATCAAATGCCCTTTAAAGGAGCACGATTGATTGAGAAAGGCTTTGACAGTGGTGCGCTAGACAAAAACCTTAAAAACCTCAAATTTTTATCTCAATGTTGGGTGTTGGCCAAAGAAAACGATGAAGCGGTTCCCGTGATGAAAGCCGCAGCGGACTTGTCTGACGACGGTGAATTAGATGCTCAGTTAGGGCTAATTTTCTTGAACATGGAAAAATGGCAACAAGCGATTGCTGCATCTGAAGCTGCACTTAGCAAGGGTGGTTTGCGTAACGAAGGTACCGTTCATTTGGTTAAAGGCATGGCCTTTTTCAATGTAGGCCAATATAACGAAGCACTAAATGAGCTTGCCAAAGCCGAAGCGTTTAAAAGCAGTAAAGGTATGGCTCAGCAATGGTCTAAGTTTGTTGAAACCGAAAAAGTCAGCGCTGAAAAGCTCACCGTTTCGCTTTCTCGCTAAGCGCTTTTTACGAGAGGTTAATCGATAACATTTCTCAAGTTCACTCAGTATAATAAAATCAATAATTCTAGTGTGCTCCGGCGCGTTAGCAGAGGTATTTTTACCGCTTATGCATCTTGCTAAGCGGTTTTTTTCTATCTAGCGTTCACACTTATTTATAAAGCTGACTGTGGGGATAATCGATTTTAATTAATTTACGCAATTTACAGTCAGTCATATTATCTATTTGCTATGACCACTGTAGTTATTAGTGATGGTAAACGTGTAACAGGGTTGACCTATCAAAACCGAGTGAGCCAAGGTAATAAACAAGTCGTGTTGATGGGAATATTTATGCAAATCGCTCTAGTGGCAGACATGGAGTAGCTCAAAGGCGATATCGAATTGACTGCACACAGTGAGATTGAAGTGGGTCAGCGAGGAAAAACCACTATTGAAGGTGTTTTTGCTGCCGTTGATGTCACTACTCCCCCTACAAACAAATTATCATTGCGATGGGCGATGGATCCCAAACGACACTCGGTGCATTTGATAACTTACTCCGCTCCCCCCAGATGAAAGTGCGAACGATGAGATCGAGGCGGCCTAATAGCTACCCGTAAAAAGATTTCATTGTGTAACACCTTTTGACGAGCATATCTTCGATGTGTGTAGTGGTTTAATGATCCTGGACATCATTTCAGGTGGTAATGTTACCACCTTATAAGAGGTGTTCGATGAAGAGACAAAGACGTACGTTTTCAGCAGAATTCAAGTTAGAAGCAGCAAACCTGGTC
>Ga0209337_1000088_pt1 | contig 75817 bp, 79 predicted proteins | sample LinPmetageLP53_FD_184044 | JGI IMG/M metagenome (GOLD analysis project Ga0209337, IMG submission 184044) | Marine viral communities from the Pacific Ocean - LP-53 (SPAdes) (version 2) | ecosystem: Environmental > Aquatic > Marine > Oceanic | place: Pacific Ocean | collected 2010-02-08
TCATGGCCTATGCAAAGACTGGAACGGCAGAAAAGGTAACGGTACCACCTTTTGAAGATATACACAGACTATATGAAGACCAGGTCTTTCGTAATGTGAATGATGTGGCGACGGCACACACGGCCAGTGAGAAGGCCTTTTTAAACTATTTCGCACAGTTTGGTAAAAGTATTTCGTATTCAGGTGGTTGTGGTCAGAATTGTGTTATCAATGGTAGATTAAAGGAAAAAATTCCTGGTCTTGTCATAGGACCACATTGTCCGGATGATGGCTTATCGTTAGGTGCATTGAAGGTCATTGCAGACTATAAAAATGAGAAACTGAGTATGAAAAATTTCCCATATATACAGGCAGACGAAGCACCTCAGGATGAACCTACGATAGAGACGATAAGAAAAGTAAGTGACTTAATCAAAGACGGTAAAGTAGTTGCCTGGTATCAAGGTCATGGTGAGATAGGACCTCGTGCATTAGGTAATCGTTCTATACTATACTCGGCACAAGGTGAACGGCAACGTATTAATGATATTAAACAACGTGAAAGTTTTCGGCCTTTTGGTGCAAGTATACTCAATGGTTTTCAGGAGAAATATTATCATTGTGATTTTGAAAGTCCGTATATGTTATATGTGGTACAAAATAAAACTCGTAACTTTCCGGCCGTCACACATGATGATAACTCTACACGCATCCATACAGTAAAGAGTTCTCAGAATCCGTTGTTTCATACGTTACTCACGGAGTATGTGATTTCTACAGGCATACCGTTGATACTGAATACAAGTTTAAACATTAATGGCAAACCTATTGCCTCAACAATCGCTGAGGCGGAACGCCTATATAATACAACAAGCATTGACGCTTTGTGTGTTGGAAATAGATTATGGATAAAATAAAAAATTTTAAAGTATTTACAAATGCAGGTAAACTCTTTGAGGGTACCAAAATCGCCATAGATGTAAATGAGATAATTACAATATATGAGGATACGTTAGAGAAGGGTACCAGATTATGGTCACCTCATAATGAATGGTCTGTACAGGAAAGTTTTGATGATGTAATGAGGATTATTAAAGAATGAATTATTTTCCTACTACTATCGTAGATAATTTTTTACCAGACCCAAACGCTGTACGAAACTTTGCTCTCTCAGATAAAATAGAATGGCATAGTGACGAAGATGGCAAATGGCCTGGTTCAAGGTCACAAATGTTATTTGAAGTAGATGAACCACTCTTTCAATTTATTATGGAAAGATACTTGTCTCACTTTTACAATAGAGACGATATGAACAAGGTGACTTTTGTTTCACGGATGCAGTTTCAACGAGTAAGTGCAGAATATGATAAAGGTTGGATACATAGTGACCATCCTTTTATTTCTACCTTTATTCTATATCTAACACCGGATGCCAACCCTAAGTCAGGTACTGGTTTATACACAGCGAAGGATTTGTCAAGTGGTATAAAACATATTGATAAAAAATTTAATGCCTTTACAGCAGGAGAGAATGTTGAATCGTATAGAGAGGACCACAATGCACAATTCATACAAAATACTTTTGTGTCAAACGTCTATAATCGCTTGTTTAGTTTTGATAGTTCATTGTGGCACGGCGTTGAAGATTTTAAAAATGATGAAGACAGACTAACACTGGTTATGTTTTTACAAGAACTCACAGGACCGCCTAGTACATTACAACGTACTCGTAGTATTCCTTTGTTACGAGATATACCACCAGGGCAAAAAATAGAGAGTAATATACTATAGGTAGTATGAAAAAGTTATACAGACATATTTGCCAAATCCTCATTTTTGGAGTATATATAGTATGCTGCCTTTTCAGACCACCAACTTATGATACTCCTGAAAGCTAAACATATACAGTTTCCAGAATACCACAAGGTGTATCACCTCAACATGCTAGGTAACTTCATAGACTATAGAAGAAAATCATCTACCAGTAGTCAGACAATGAGACTGGAGAGTTTGATGAAAGACTTAGACTTGAATGGCATGACACACCCCATTATCGTATCATGGAATGCATACAATGTTTCCGTAGGTCACCAGAGAGTATGGTATGCCAAAGAAAAAGGTTATACACATATAGATTGTTACCATGTAGAAAATCAAACACAATGGGAACAAATATTTCAATATACACAATCAGATGAGTATTGGCAAAAGAACGAAGTCAATAGTAGATATGCAGACCTCTAATATACAAGTGATAGATGTACCCAATGGCACTCAACGTGTTTTAAAGTTTGGTGATAAACTCATACAAGGAAGAATGAACAAAGACGGCTCGTTATCGCTAGATTATTTTAAACAACTCATGTATAGTTTTCGTCATGTAAGTGAAGTCAAAAAAATATGCATACTAGGTTTAGGTGCAGGTTGTTTACATAGACACATACACGAAAGATATCCTGATATACAAATTGATACAGTAGAAATATTACCAGAGATAGTACAAATCGCCAAAGAAAAATTTTATTTACCTGATGCTGTGAATGTCTATGTTGAGGATGCTCGAACTTGGATAAAAGATAAAACAACTTATACGGCATATGATAGTAATAGTAAAATAATAAAACCATATGATATTGTTATTGTAGATTTGTATAACGAAGACGAACAAATTTTTGTAGATGATAGAGACTTAAAACGATTAGGTAAATTAGTCGCTTATAATTCTCTTATAAATAAAAACACATATGAAGGATATATGGTTCGCTTAAATGCCGTTTATAATAAAGTTTATGAACAGTTTAAACCAGAATTAAAAAGTGAAGAATATAATCATATAGCATTTTGTCAATGAAAGAATTAAAAGCAAAAATTATTACCCACCCGGATAAACACCACATATTGCCACTAGAGGACATTACGTTTAAGTGGGATAAGGTTACCGGTAACTGGACAAATTTTGCAGATAGTCAAGGTATAAATTATCGTAAATTATTTGACAGCCTAGAAAAGAATGGTATGGAACATCCTGTTATGGTTCGTAAAATCAATGAGCAATATCGTAAATGGCAGGCAGGTGGTCGTAGAATTATATGGGCAAAAATGCAAGGATATACACATATATCCGCATACTTATTAAAAGAACAAGAGGAAGTGGATGCTATATATGCCGCTCAATATGATGAGACATATAAATAATATGAGAGCTCTACATAAATCCTCAAGTCGAGGTTGATTAATCACATAAACTAAAGGAAAAAATATGTTATTAAGAACGATAGCATTAACGGTGGCGATACTGTGTATGTTTACATATGCAAATGCAGTAGAAATAAAACCGTACGGTGCTTTTAACTATAAATGGTCACATGATGAAAATTCAAGTGGCGTTGCATACGACAAATTAGAGAACAATGGCTCAAACATTGGTATTGATATTTCAGAACCAAGTTTAGAAGGTTCAACAATTGGTGCAGTTGCAAAGCTACAAGTTGGAATAGATGTTGATGATTCCGGTAGTGATACTTTTGATTCACAGCTTGCTTACGTAGGCATAGTGAATAACGGTATAACATTATCTGTTGGTCGTCAATCACACCCATTCACAGACAACATTGGTGGTAAATCATCTTCGTTTAATGTGTATGGTGGCGGTTCTGATTTTAATTATGCAAGCCGCTCATCAAACTCAATTGCCTTATCTAGTGATATGCTAGATGTTATGGCAGTGATAGATGGTTCATCTGGACAAGATGGCATTGATGAGTACGAAGTTACTTTATCTCATACAGTAATGGGTACAGATGTATCTATTGGTTACGCTGATGATGTTGCAAACGATATCTCTTATTGGGGTGCCGGTGCAAGTACAAGTGTAGGTGATATTTCCATTGGTTCTTCATATACAGTATATGACGCTGCTACAGACAAAGTAGGCATGGAAGCAACGATTGGTTGGAAAGCAATCACCGTTGGTTACGGAGATAAAGAAGGAACTGGTACATACATGACATACGGTCTAAGTCACAATATGACAGATAGTCTAACCGTCTATGCAGAAATGCAACAAGATGATTTAGATACTGGTGCTGACTTACAACACTATAGTGTAGGTACTAAGTTTACATTTTAACATAAATATAAAACACAACAAGGAGAAATTCTTATGAATAAATGGATTAAAGACCACGGTGCTTTGAAAGACTACGGACTAATTATTTTAGCTGTTGCTCTTTTCACAGGTTTTGTGGCACCAATGTTAATCGTAAAATGGGGTTTAATTGCTTGGATTGCAAGTAACCTATGGAAACGATATAACTCATAAAAGAGGAATACTATGATTAAGAAAATAATCTATGTACTAATAGTTATAGGTGCATTTTATCTTGGTCATCATTTTGGCGAAGACGCTGCTAACGCAATAGATAGTATGCCTTTACCTAAGGTGACTATTGAAATGCCTGGTGACGAATTAGACAAACTTGAAGCAGAACTTCAAGCGGAAGAAAGTGAATAACTAAAAAATAAAACCCGGCTTCATGCCGGGTTTTTCTATGAATAATAATCGTAACGTTGATACAAAATTTTTCTCAACCTTTGCCAAATCACTCTATCTAAAACTTGATGACCTGTTCTAGGTTCTCTCAATGCTAAATCATCATACTTAAATTTTAACTTTACTAACTTAGCAAAACATTTACCTTTTATTTCTGTATTTGATTGAATCTTGCCCAATGCATATTTCCTTCCGCATTTTCAAAGGTCACATCCTCATAGGTAATTGTCCCATCAGGAATCTTGTTTAAATCAACTTGCATAACAGAAGCATCATAATCGTCCGTGCAAGCAATTTGTATATTCTCAATCTTAGCGTCTCTCATTCTAAAAGACGTACCACGTCTCACTTCAACAGTATCACCTACTTTAATTATCATTACTGACCTATACTTTCTGCAATTTCTATTTCTTTTGATACTGGTACATATGTCACATAAGTTTTAGTTTTAAATGTGAACATTGAATATAATTTTTCGTGTAGATATTCAAAAGATTTTCTTCCAAAACCTGGTGTTCTAAATAACAGACCTTGTCTTTTTTCTAATAAGTTTTTCAAATCAATAATATCACTTATATCTTTTTTTTCAATAAGATAATTAAGAGAATATATTACTCTTTTATTCGACATATTATCAATTAGTTTTTTTAATTCTTTATTCATTACGCAGCCTCCATCATAGAGTAAGGCACACGCCATTTGCCACCAAGGTTGGTGTCTTTGATAACGGCCTTTTTAGGATTAAGTGTTACGATAACACCAGGTCTTTTACGACCATTAGGTCTACCAAAGAGAACATGGTCGCCAAGTTTAAATTCAGATTTAGAAGAAGACTTAGCTTCTTTAATAGCACACTCTAAAAGAAACAAAACACTTTTGTGTTCTGGATTTTTAATGTATTCTAGTATTAAGTCAAGGTTGTTAAATTCAAGTTTTTTCATAATATAGTCCTTTCGTTTCAGTTAAATTAGGCTTCGTTCATAACGTTTTCTTCAACGTTAGACCAGTTAATGTCATAAACATTAGGGTAGAAGTTTTTCATAATCTCAACAAACTCTAATCTTTCATTAGTAGTTTTAAGATTAGCAAATGTTTTAAAGATGTTAAGTTTAGTCATATTGTTTTCTAATTCAGTTATATTCATAATGTATCCTTTTTGTTTTTGTTATTATTCTTATACTATAAACTAATTTTAACCATTTGTAAAGAAAAAAGACCACATTGCTTCAAATTAAAATGACTGTTTTTCAATAGGTTAGCAGATATGTACAAATTAAATGTGTTGTATTTTTGCAACAACAGCAATGTTCGCTGGATGTTCGCTGGTTTTTGTGTATAAAATAGCGTTATAAATATACCATAATATAATAAAAGGAGAATATTATGGGATTTTTAAGTAAACTGTGGGAAAATTGGGGTAAAGGACTTAATGCAGGACCAGAGACAAAACCTGCAAAGAAAATAACAACGATAAAAAAGAAAACTGTTAAGAAGAAAAAGAAAGCAGTTAAAAAAAAGGTAAAGTAAAATGGGAACATGTATAAATTGCGAACACGGATGCCATTGTAGTAGTGGCGGGTCTTGTCAATCATGTGAATGTGCAAACTGTGAGCATGGGTAATGGCATTAAGTAATAATAATTATAGACAAGGTCCTAAGAAACGTACCTCTATTGGTAATAGTTCTAGGTCTAAACCTAAGAACAAACATAAGAGAAGACAACACACACGAAGTCGTGGTCAAGGGTAATGCCTGCTTGTCAAAGAAAAGGTGATTCTAATTCTGCTGGTGGTAAAATAACTACTGTTACAAATCACAAAGTAAAAGCAAATGGTGAGTTAGTATCCGTTAATGGGTCTAAAGGAACAGGTCATGGCATAGGTATTCACGCTGCTAATGCTTGGGATACTGCTAATGGCAGTTCAACTGTTAGAGCAGGTGGTATTGCAGTTAATAGAACAGGTGATGCTGACACTTGTGCTCATGCAAGAGTAGGCGGATCTTCTAATGTAAATGTAGGGTAACTGTTATAAATAGTCGTATGGCTATCTATCAACAAGGTTATACTGACGCTCAACGTACTAATTCAAGTAATAGGTCTGTACGTCTATATAGAGACATTGCGTTATCCTTTGAAAAAAATAGTAATACACAAGATGTTATCGTAAAGAAAGATATAGAAGCAGTAAAACAATCAGTACGAAACCTGATACTCACAAATCACTTTGAGAGACCATTTCATCCTGAGATAGGGTCAAATGTTACCTCCATATTATTTGAGCCAATGAATCCAATTACTGCCAATATACTACAACGAACAATTGCAGAATGTATAGAGAATTTTGAGCCAAGAGCCAGACTTGTTTCTGTCGTTGCAGAACCTAATTTAGATAGAAATGCTTATTCATGTACGATTGCTTTTTATGTGGTAAATATACCCGGTGAATTAGTACAATTAACAACCATGTTGGAGCGTAGCAGATAATGGCAAAGAGATTAACAGTATCAGATTTAGAGTTTGACGATATCAAAACAAATCTAAAAACATTTTTAAGACAACAAGACCAATTCACAGATTATGACTTTGAGGGGTCAGCAATGGCAAGTATCTTAGATGTATTGGCATACAATACACATTACAATGCTGTATATGCTAACGTGCTGGCAAACGAAATGTTTATAGATAGTGCTGACTTACGAAACAGTATTGTATCTCATGCTAAACAATTAGGCTACACAGCAAGAAGTGCTACGGCACCTTTTGCAGATATAACTCTTGTAGTCAATGACGCTAGTGGTGCAACTTTAACGGCTTCACAAGGTACAACTTTTCAAACTGACATTGGTGGTACAACTTACAACTATCTTGTTAAAGAAGATACAACAATTACACCAGTCTCAGGTGTTTATACTTTTTCTAATTTAGAAATCTACGAAGGTACTTTAGTCAATAACAAATACACCGTAGATACAACAAATGCTGACCAAAGATTTTTAATTCGTAATGCTTTGGTAGATACAACAACTTTACAAGTTAAAGTTCAAAACAGTTCAACAGATTCCACAACAACAACTTATACTCTTGCCAGTGACTTAGCAGATGTAACAAGTACATCATCAGTTTATTATTTAGAGGCAACGGAAGATAGTCAGTACGAAGTTATATTTGGTGATGGTGTTTTAGGTAAGGCATTATCAACAGGTAACATTGTTACATTGACATACATAGTTACAAACGGAGATGAAAGTAATGGTGCGTCATCTTTCAGTTTATCTGGTACAGTAGGAGGATTTTCTAATGTATCAATCACCGTTAATTCTGCTAGTGCAAACGGAGCAGAACCTGAAACGGCAGATAGTATTCGTTTCAATGCACCAAAAACTTATACAACACAGAATAGGGCTGTAACGGCAAAAGATTATGAAAGCAAAGTTAAACAATTATATCCAAATGCTAAATCAGTTCAAGTATGGGGTGGCGAAGATAACAGTACACCAGTATATGGTAGAGTGTATATCTCTATTAATCCTGTTGCTGGCGCTACGCTAACAAGTGCAAACAAAACTTCTATACTTACACAATTAAAAGATTTCAACATTGCAAGTATAACACCAATTATAGAAGACCCAGAAACAACTAAACTTGTTTTAACAACTACTGTACGATATGACGCCAAGTCAACAACAAAAAATGCAGACAGTATCAAGTCTTTAATTTTGGCAGCAATTACAACATACAACGAAACTAATCTAACAGAATTTGACCAAGTGTTTAGACACAGTAAATATATTGAAACAATCAACAAGGTAGACCCTAGTATTCTTTCAAACATTACTACGTTAAAAATACATAAGTCATTTACCGCCACAACAACTGGTTCAACAACATACACACTAAATTTTAATAATGCATTTTACAATCCACATAGTGGACATAATGCAACAGCAGGTGGTGTATTAGAAACATCATCATTCAAAGTTTCTGGTGATACTACTAACGATTATTTCTTAGATGATGACGGACAAGGTAATGTAAGATTGTATAGAACGGCTGCAGGTGTAAGAACATACTCTAACACTACACAGGGTACAATTGATTACACAAATGGAACAATCACTATCAACAGTTTGCACGTTACAAGTGTAGGCAACGTAGATGGTGCAACATCAACTGATATAAGATGTACAGTTACACCTAACTCAGTAGATATCGCACCTGTCAGAAACCAAATCATTGAAATAGATGAAGTGAATACAAATGTCACAGTAACGGCTGATGACTATGATACAACAACTGGTATAGGTTATACTACAGCGACAAGTTATGCGAGTTAGTAAATGGCAAAATTTACTAAAAAAATAAACCCACTAGTAAGTAGGCAATTTCCTCAACATATACAGGCCAATAATCCCTTATTGGTTGAGTTCATTAAACAATATTATGTGTTTATGGATTCTGCTCAGATTACCATATCAAGTGTAACTGCTTCAGACCAAATCTTATTAGAAACAACTACAGAAGGATTTATTGCCTTAAATGCCACCAATGAACGTGGTAATGACGAAAACGATTATATACTTAACGAACAAACAAGTGTAGGTGAATTTCAAAAAGGTGAAACAATTACAGGTGCAACGTCAGGCCAAACAGCAACAATACTTGCTGAAGATACTGACAATTTAAAAATTTATGTAACAGCGAATAGTTTATTTGTTACAGGTGAAACAATTACAGGTAGTACATCTGGTGCAACAGGTGTCATAGGCAGATACCGTGCCAACCCTAACGAGACAATTAATCAACTACTAGAATATGCTAACGTCAATAATACTATAGATGATTTCTTTACAGAATTTAGAAATACGTTTTTACAAACTATACCTAACACATTAACAGATGGTTTAGATAAGAGACAACTTACAAAAAATATTATAGACTTATACAAAAGAAAAGGTACAAAGAAAGGCCATGAGATTTTCTTCCGTGCTTTATTTAATGAAACACCTGAGCTTTATTATCCTACTGTTGATATGCTTAGAGTATCAGATGGTAACTTTGAGAATGAACAGATAATCAAAGCAACGCTGAACTCACCAACTGACGGTAACATGAACAACTTGGTTGGTAAAACAATCACACAATTAGACATTGTAGGTAACGATACTGTGGATGCTGCTAGTTCAGTTATTGAAAGTGCAACTGTATCAACTGTAAGTTTAAATGGCATACCACATGACGTGGCAACATTTGTATTAAACAAAGTAAGTACAACTGGTACTTTTGCCAGTAATGCAGGTGACGCCGTACTCATAGACGCTACAGATGATTCTGAAACGGATGCAGGTGATGAAATCATACTCAATGGTACAGACGCTGATGGTACAAACGCAGGTGATAGATTAGTACAAAATACAAAATCAACTTTTGCAGGTATAGATAACTCAGACCCAGATGTTACAATCACATGTAATGTTGAAAGTGTTGTGGATGATGTTGATGTTACATCATCTGGTCAATACTATACTGTAGGTGAAACATTTACCTTTACAAAAGAAAAAGGTGGTACTGGTGCAATAGGACAAATAGAAGAAGTTACTTATGGTGTCATAGATAGTGTACAAGTAGAAAGTGGTGGGTCAGGTTATGCAGTAGGTGATGTTCTTTCAGTAACAAATCCTACAGACGGTACAGGTCTTGCAGGTAAAGTGGCGATAGTCAATGGTGGTTTTACTTTAGAGGGTGATGTACATGACGATGGCGTAATCATACTAGAAGATGGTACAGATTTTCAACTTGTTATGGAAGCTAAAACCAATAGTAGCACAAATGATATAACTAAAATTAGATTAACAAATAAAGGTGGTGGATATCTTTCACTACCAACTGTAACGGTTACAAGTTCTACCGGTAGTAGTGCAACATTATATCCTGTTTCATCTAGTGTTGGTAATGCATTATCAGTTAAGATGGTTGACCATGGGTTTAGATATGAGACACCACCAGAAGTTAGTCCTAAATTACATTTACAAATAGATACTGTATCTGCTGGTTTCTCAGATGGTGAAACTATTACGGCAGAAAACGAAGACTTTATTGAATTAGAACCTTTTGAACAGGTAGAATTTACCATACTACTAGAAGACTTTAGACAATCAGTTTTAAGATTAGATAATGAACATGGTGATATAATTTTAGAAGACGAGTTAGGTGGCGGACAAATTGCAGTAGAAGAATTTGTTACAGAAGCTGTACCTGAAAGTAAGGCACCTGATAGTTTATTGTTAGATGGTACTAATGGTTCAAGTGCAGACGCAGGCGATAGAGTACGATTTGACGAATACATTTTAAAAGATAATACAGATTACATTATTCTTAATGGTACAAATGGCGATAGTGCAAACGCAGGTGGCAAAATACAGAGAGACGATACAGTTACCGTAAGTGCAACATTTGAATCTTTTAATACAAGTACAAACATTCTAACACTTACACAACCAACTGGTAACTATGATGATAAAGTGACCATTGCAGGTGGCACATCAGGTACTACTGCCAGAGTGAGAAACTTTAACACAGAAACACCACAAGCAACTATGATTGCAACTGTAGGTACGGCAATAGACACAGACGGTGGCTATACAGGTGTTGATGGCTTTGTTTCAGAAAGTACAAAGAAGATACAAGACAGTTTATATTACCAAGATTATTCTTACATTATAAAAGTAGGTGAGAGTATCACAGAATGGCGAGACTACTTAAAATCTGCCGTGCATCCTGCTGGTTTCTACTTTGCAGGTGAAGTGAGTATAAGAACAAGACTAAATGCAAAAATGAAAACTGGTTACACTAGACTTTCTGGTCTTACTGAAACTGATGAAGTGATAGAGATACTATCTGTAATCTTTGGCGAGAAGATTGGTAGAAGACTAGGTACGGAAGATGATGGCTCATCTTTACGAGATAATCCACATTTAGGTGTTGAGTTAGGTGCAAGTCTATCAGGTCGTGCATTGACATTGAAAGATGAAGTAAAGATAAAACTTAATCAACAACGAGATAGTGGTCAGACAATACAAAGTACAAGTGTTACAACAGGATTTGTGTATGCAGGTGCAAGACTAAATACAATAGGTGATATGCCATTTACAGCATTTGGTAATGCAGTAGAAGGTGGTGGAGGTATGAGTGGTATTACACTTGCAACTTTACACGCATTAAAACTTACTGGAACACAAAACGATACAATTGACCAAGCAACAATTCAGATAGCTGACTTTGCAAGTTCAATGGGTACTCGTTTTGCCATACCAACAGAAATAAGTTTTGAAGAAGATAGTTTCAGTTCAGCAGGACCTGCCGCTATCTCATTTGATAACCAAGTTAAGAAATTTGATGATAATACTCGTTAGAAAGGTGTATAAATAGTAACATGGCATACCAAGCAGTAGGAATAGGCAGTTCAGCGAATGACGGAACAGGTGATACTTTAAGAGTAGGTATAGATAAAGTCAATGATAACTTTGTTGAGATATACACGGCTCTAGGTGCAGGTTCAACAACCGCATTAAAAGTAGTTACAGACGGTGCAAGTGCAGGACAGGCGTTAATTTATGACGCCAGCAATGAAAGATTTCAACCTGGTAGTGTTGCCATAAGTGCAACAATATCAACACTTACATTTGAAGGTGCAAGTGCTGATAGTTTTGAGACAACTTTAACTGCTGTTGACCCAACAGCAGATAGAACAATCAGTTTACCTAACGATAGTGGTACAGTAGTTATAGAAGGCGGGTCTCCTGCCGGTACAGCAGCTGCGTCAGATGAGGCGTCAAGTTCTGGTAACGTTACAAGTAATAATAGTAGAATAAGACATACTCTTACACTAGACGGTACTACAGCAGACAATGCTGAAATAGCTGATGTTACAGTTACATCAAACAAAGTTACAGCCAATAGTGTGATACTGGCAACAAGTACGGCTGCGGTAGATATACTCGTTCATACTGTTGCGTCAGGTTCATTCAAATACATAATCGTAAACAAATCAGGCGGTACTTTAGCAAATGATAGCACCGTGATAACTAACTTTTTGGTACTATAGAGAAAGTGATATAAATAGAAGTAAGGACATACAATGCCAGCAATAATAACAAAAGATTTTAGAATACAAAACGCCAGACAGTTTGAAGAAAGCTTTGGCGAAGCAGCAGATACTTATTACCTGGCAATAGGTAGACCACAAGCATTCGCAAATGACCAAGCATTTAATGACGGAACAGATACATCACCACCTACACCAGTAGATAGTGTTGGTTCTGTAGATTATTATGTCTATGATGACTTGATGTCAGCAAAAAAGATTACAAGTTCAGATGTATCACTAGCAATACCAAGAAAAAATTGGGTAACTGGTACAACTTATGACCATTACAGACATGATTATGGAGAAATTAATAGTGCAGGTAATACTATTACAGCAAATAGTGGCGCTTCAACAATATTTGACGCTAACTTTTATGTAATGAATAGTACCTTTGACATATACAAAGTTATAGACAATGATGGTAACACGGCTTCAACAACTGAGCCAACTGGTAACAAATCAACAAGTGTGTTTAGTACGGCAGACGGATACAAATGGAAATACATGTATTCATTAACAAGTGCTGAACAAGCAAATTTTCTTTCAACAGACTTTATGCATGTCTCAACTGAAAGTACAGACTACTCAACAACTGCCGGTGCAATAGAAAATGCTTTTGTTACTGCTGGTGGTAGTTCAGGAACAAATGGTACTTACACTAACGTTGATATTCGTGGTGATGGTTCAAGTGGTAAAGCAACAGTAGTCGTTTCTGGTAATGCAGTAACAACAGTTACAATAACAACTGCCGGTTCTGGTTACACTTATGCAAGTGTATTAGCGTCAGACATTGGTGGTACTTCAGCTTCAGATATAGACTTCATCATATCACCTCCAGGCGGACATGGTTCAGATTGTATCGCTGAGTTAGGTGGTTTCTTTGTAATGACCAATGTTGATTTTGCAACAAGTGAAAGTGGTGAGTTCAATACATCAAATGATTTTAGAAGAATTGCTTTATTAAGAAACCCAACAGATAGTACGACAGGTTCAACGGCAACTGCTTCAACACTTGACGCTACAAAGTCAATAACTTTTGCTTCAGGTGCAGGAACTTTCCAAGCAGATGAAAAGATTACTCAAGCAACTTCTGGTGCAATAGGTTTTGTTGTTGATTATAATAGTACAACAAGAGTGTTACGATATATACAACCACAATTTGCAAACCAAGGAGTAGATGCTAGTGGCAATAATACGGCGTTTAGTGGAACAAATACAGTTACAGGCGCTACGTCAAGTGCAACAGGCACACCAACAGCAATAGATGTTACTCCAGAATTAACGGCAGATACAGGCGACATACTGTATATTGAAAATAGAAAACCAATTAGCCGTGCTTCAGACCAAACGGAGAATGTTAAGTTAATTGTAGAGTTTTAGGAGATATAAATGGCAACAAATTTTAATGTCTCTCCTTACTATGATGACTTTTCTGAGGGTAATAATTTTCACAGAGTTTTATTTAGACCTGCTTATGCAGTTCAGGCAAGAGAATTAACACAATTACAAACTATATTACAAAATCAAGTCGCAAGATTTGGTGAGCATATCTTTAAAGATGGTAGTATGGTCATACCTGGGTCAGTTACATACAATTCAAAATATGATTATGTAAAACTGGCAAGTCATACAACATCAACTGTTTCCAACATGGTAGGTTTAACAGTAACAGGTTCTAGTTCAGGTGTAACCGCAGAGGTAGTAAATAGTTCAGAAGCAAGTACAACGGCAGCCGCAACAATCTATGTTGTTTATACAGCGTCAGGTACAGATACAACAACAAAAACTTTTACTGAGGGAGAAACTTTAACATTTACATATAACAGTATATCATCAAGTTCTGTCGTAGGTACTTCAGGTACTTCTTTACCAACAGATAGTAATGCTATTGGTCAAGGTAGTTCAGTAAATGTACAAGATGGTGTATATTTCATTAATGGTTTCTTTGTAAAGAATACTGAACAAACACTTATACTTGACCCATACACAAACACACCAAACTATAGAGTAGGTTTTACAATTACAGAAAGTTTTCAAACACCTGAGAATGATAGTTCATTAACAGACAATGCAACTGGTTCATCAAACATTAATGCTGCTGGCGCACACAGATACAAAATTGTATTAACACTTTCAAAAAAACTTACAACTGATACAGACGATACAGACTTTGTTGAATTAGTAAGAACAAAATCAGGTAACTTAGAAAAAATTGTTAAAAGAACAGAATATGGTGTATTAGAAGAAACATTGGCGAGAAGAACCGCAGACGAAAGTGGTGACTATGTTATTAAAGCATTTGATTTAGATGTAAGAGAACATCAAAATGACGGTAGTAACCGTGGTATATTCTCAGCAGATAGTGAAGGTTTATTTGATGGTCTCAGTACAGAAAACTCAGAAGCAAGATTGGCGTTAGGTTTATCTCCAGGTAAAGCATACGTTAAAGGGTATGAAATAGAAACAACAAGTCAAAAATTTCTGACGATAGAAAAAGCAAGAGAGTTTGATACTATACAAAACAGTACAACAAGATTATCTGTAGGTAACTTTGTAGAAGTTACAAACGTACACGGTAGTCCAGACCTTGGTACTGTATCAGGTGAAACAGAAGCATTTAAAGAATTACAATTATTTAAAGATAAGGTATCAGTACGAGGCACACAACCAGCAACAGAAAATGTTGATGTAAAACAAATTGGTCGTGCCAAAGCAAAGTTCTTTGAATATAAATCAGGTACTGCTGGTGCGTTATCTACAAATATTACATCAATTTATAAACTAGGTTTATTTAACATTGATATGTTCCAACATTTGGCAGTAAGCACAAATGTTTCATATGACACAGGCGAAACACTTACTGGTGCAACATCAGGTGCAACTGGTATCATTGAAGAAATATCTGCCTCTACATCTACTGACCCGGATGCATTTATTACGGAAGAAGGTGACGCTTTAGTTTTAGATAGTACAGACGGTGCTTCTCAAACAGACGCAGGTGACCAAATCATACTAGAGCAATCTGTATTAACAACAATTGTTATAAGTAATGTATCTGGTAGATTTAGTGCAGGTGAAACTGTGGCTGATGAAAGTTCTAATAGTGGTGCAATACTGGCTGATTTATCAGACAGAAAAGGTGTAACAGAATATCAATTCGCTGAAGTGAAGTCAGTAGGTATGGCAGGTTCGCCAACATTTACGGCTGACGCAGTATTAACAGTAACAGCGGCAAACGAAGAAGATGAAAGTAACGTTACGTTATCTGGTGCAATCAATGTGGTTGCAGGTTCAACAGTAGTCAATGGTAACAATACTAAATTTACAAGTGAATTAAAAATAGGTGATAACATTGTCTTTGAAGACGATAGTGGTACACAGTATAGTCGTTTTGTTTCCTCTATTACAACAAACACATTAATGGAAGTAAGTGCTCAAGTACCTACAATTACAACAAGTGCAAGTACACAAAGAAGAAGAACAAAATTACAAGACACTGCTGATACATCTTTAGTATATAAATTACCTGAAGCAGTTATCAAAACATTAAAGACTACTACCAATGCAGGTATCACAGATACAAGTCATAAAGTACGAAGACAATTCGTAGATACTTTATCTAGTTCTGGTGTGGCAACTTTTAGTGCAGGTGCAAACGAAACATTTGACGCTCACACAGAAGGAGATTTCACATTATCAATAATGACCGCAGGTGCAAGTGATGGTGCTGTTGGTGATATTATATCACTTTCTGGTAATAACCATGAGGGTGCGGCAATCTTTACTTTAACAGGTTCACCATCAGGCAGACAGTTACAAGTAGATTTAGGTGCCAACTTTGCAACGGCTAAAGTTAAGTTGATTGCAACAATAACAAGAGGTGTTGCAGGTGAAAAAACTAAATCACTACAAACAGGTATTACAACAACTGTTAGCACAGAGGCTCTTGCAACAGAAAAAACAATTAGTTTAGGTAAGGCAGATATCTTCGCCTTAACAAGTGTCTTTATGGCACCTGACTTTAGTACGGCTGCAACAACAAGTCATACTGATATCACAGACAGATTTACACTAGACACAGGACAAAGAGATAGTTACTACGACATTGGTCGTATTGTGAGAAAAGATAATACACAAAATCCTACAGGTAGATTGTTAATTACTTTCTCTCATTTCAATCATGGTACTGGTGATTACTTCTCAGTAGATAGTTATTCAGGTGTTGTAGATTACGAAGACATACCTTCTTTTGATAGTCCAACAAAAGGTAAATTAGAATTAAGAGATTGTTTAGATTTCAGACCTAGAGTATCAGATAGTTCAAACGTAGTAGGTTTTGGTGGTGTAGATAGTATTGGTGCAAAAGATTATATCAATGCAGGTGCTTCAACAGTAGATATTCCAAAACCTAATAGTGATACAACACTAGACTTTGAATTTCATTTAAGCAGAATAGATGGTATCTTTATGACGAAAGAAGGTCTATTCAAACAGGCAAAAGGTACACCGGCAATTGACCCACAAAGACCAGAAGCAATTGATGACGCTATGTCATTATATTACATAAAACTACCACCATTTACTTTCAATACAAGTGACGTACAAATTGTAACTATGGACAATAGACGTTACACAATGAAAGATATTGGTAAGTTAGAACAACGATTAAAGAATGTAGAATACTATACTCAGTTGTCATTGTTGGAACAAACAGCCATCAATACACAGGTGCAAGACGCTACAACAGGTTTAGATAGATTTAAAAATGGTATCATAGTAGATAGTTTCAAAGGTCACAATATTGGTGATGTGTTATCAGGTGAATATAGATGTTCAGTTGATATGAGTGAGGGTGAGTTAAGACCAGAATTTAATGCTGACAATGTAAAACTTATTGAGTTAGCTGCAACAGACACAGACGCTGAAAGAACAACTGCTGGTTATCAGAAAACAGGCGATTTAATTACCCTACCATATTCACATGCAGAAATGGCAAAAAATCCATATGCAAGTAAGTCCGTTAATTGTAATCCTTTCTTAGTATTTCAATATAAAGGCGACATTGCATTAACACCTGATGTTGATGAGTGGTACGATACAACAAGAAGACCAGACTTAGTTATTAATGATAATAACTTGTTTGATACAATGTCTAATCTTGCAGGAGGTGGTAACAGTTTAGGTACAGTTTGGAATAACTGGCAAACTAACTGGTCAGGTACTTGGTCACAATCTTCTGGCGCACAACAAGGTAATATAAGTGTAGGTGCAAGTGTAAGTGGTACAGTTACAACAAGAACAAGAACAGGTATTACAAGAGAGATTGCAGGTTCAAATGTACAAAGACAATCATTTGGTGATAGAATTGTTGATATTGCATTTATACCTTTCATTAGAACACAAGATGTTGCATTTAGTGGTACAAGATTAAAACCAAACACAAAAGTTTTCCCTTTCTTTGATAACGTATTAGTTACAAGTCATGTAACACCAACAAGTGGTGTAAAAGGTGGTAACTTAGTTACTGACGCTAATGGTTCTGTATCAGGTACATTTACAATACCATCAAGTGATACAGAAAGATTTAGAACAGGTGATAGAGTATTTAGATTAACAAGTTCATCAACAAATACTACTATTAATGATGATGTTGATACTTTTGCTGACGCTACATATACTGCTCGTGGTTTGCAAACAACTATGGAAGAAACAATACAATCTACAAGAGTTCCAATTATTAGAGCAAATACAGTATCAGAATCAGATACAAGAAGAACAGTAGATAACATTAGTGCTGGTATTAGTATTGAACAACCAGAAGATAATAGAGACCCTCTGGCACAAACATTTATGGTACAAGATTTAGAAGGTATCTTCTTAACAAAAGTAGATTTATTTTTTGAAGAAAAAGACAGTACAGTACCAATTAAAGTTTATCTAGTAGAAACAATTGAAAGCAGACCAGGTAGAAGAATTATACCATTTAGTGAAGTAACGGTCCCTGCTGCTGACGTTAACGTAAGTTCAACGGCTGCAACAGCAACTACTGTAACATTCTCAAGTCCTGTTTATCTACAAGGTGGTAAAGAGTATGCAATTATTCTAAAACCAGATAGTCAGAAATATAAAGCATGGGTAAGTAGATTAGGTGATACAGACGTTACTACATCAACAAGAAGAATTACAACTCAACCTTTATTTGGTTCTTTATTCCGTTCACAAAACGCAACATTGTGGAGTGAAGACCAAATGGAAGATATGAAACTTACTTTATACAAAGCGACATTTACAACAGGTACTACAGGTACTTTAAGTTTAACAAATGACGCTCTGCCAGTAAGAACATTAAACAATAACCCTATTGAGACAAATGCAACTGCCGGTTCAGGTACAACTTTTGGTGGTAACCCAGCGATAGTAAAAATTAATCACTTCGCTCATAGTATGAACAGTAGCAAACCTAGTAAGGTAACAATTGCAGGTCTATCAGGTTCAACTGATTTCAATGGTATTTTAGGAAGTGCAATCAATGGCACACATGATGTTGGTAACGTAACTGAGGACAGTTATACAATCACCATAACAGGTGACGCAGCTACATCAACAGGTAGTGTAGGTGGTTCAAGTGTAACCGCAACTGAGGACCGTGCCTTTGAAAGTATTATGCCTAAAATTGGTATGCAAAATTTCCCTGATACAGTATCAGAACACACTATTAAAACAACAAGTACAAAATCTATTGATGGTACAGAAACACCTTATTCAACAAGTGCTGACTTTACAAAAATTGTACCAAATGATAACTTTTACTTTAGTACCGCTCGTGCCGTACTAAGTGGTGTAAATGAAACAAATCATTTAAGTGGTACTAAATCTTTATTTTATAACATAACTTTAAATAGTGTAAATGCAAATTTAAGTCCTGTTATAGATATGGCAAGAACAAATATGTATGCAATACACAATAGACTAGATAGTCCTACTGCTAGCAATAGAACAGGTTTTGTTGCAGAAACAGATAAATCTGGTGGTAGTGTTGCAAGTAAATACATTACAAGAGAGATTGCTTTAGAAACACCGGCAACCGCCTTAGATATTAGAATGGCTGCAAGTGTATTCCCTACAAGTGATATAGAAGTATTCAGAAAAGTAAAAGGTGCTGATGATGATAGAGAAATGAAAGATATACCTTATGTACAAATTACACAAGCCAATACGGCAATAAGTTCAGAAGGTAGAAGTCAATCACCTTATAACGAAAACTTTAAAACAGATTTCTTTGATTATGAGTTTAGTGAAGAAGGTATAAAAGAATTTCAATCATTTAAGATTAAGATTGTTATGAAAGGAACTAACCCCGCATATCCACCAAGAATAACAGATATGAGAGGGATAGCATTGGCAATTTAATGTATAAAGAATGGCGAAAGGTTGAGGGACATACAAGTCTCGTAAGAGAAAGTTCTTCAAGTGCTGTTATCAATACAGACAAAACCGCATATAAAAATTTTATGCAAAGAGTAAAGGAAGCAAAACAAAGTAATGATGATTTAAGAGGTGCAATAAGAGACATAAATAATATTAAGTCAGAAATGCACGAAATTAAATCTTTATTAAAGAAATTGGTAGAATAATATGGCAGCAAGAAGTGTAGCAGCAACAGATACGTTAGAGACGTTTAGAACGACCTTTAATACTTTATCCGCCACGGATATTGGTGACTTAGATACGTTAAGTTCCTCTATTAGTGCGACAAGTATTGTTGGTGCGTTAAATGAAATAGAAGCTGAAGTAACCTCGTTTGGTGTTCACACTATTGAAAACGCAACAGATTTAGGTGGAGCACCGGCAACAGGTGATAGTTTTATTATTAAAGATACATCTGCTAGTGCTGTAAGAGAAATGACTGTAGCCAACTTATTTACAAGTCCTACAATTACACAAATCAATTCAGGTTCTACCATAACTTTAGACGCTACAACTGATATCGTTTTAGACGCTGATGGCGGAGACATTTTTTTAAAAGATGCTGGTACTACTTTTGGTAGTTTAACAAACACATCTGGTAATCTTATTATTAAATCAGGTACAACAACTGCTATGACTTTTAGTGGTGCAAATGTAACCATTGCAGGAAACTTAACTGTATCTGGTAGTACAACTACCGTTGATTCCTCAACTGTAAGTATTACTACTGGTTTTGTATTTGAAGGTGCAACAGCAGACAGTTTTGAAACAACTTTAACAACGACAGACCCAACAGCAGATAGAACAATTACTCTACCTGACTTAACTGGTACTGTTTCATTAATCACAGCAACTGAAACACTTACAAATAAAACATTAACAAGTCCAACAATCAATAGTCCAACTATTGCAACACCAATATTTACAGGTGCAGGTGATGTAAGAGGGTCATTTGTTTTTGAAGGTGCAACAGCAGATAGTTTTGAGACAACTGTAACTGTTGTGGATCCTACGGCAGATAGAACAATATCATTGCCTAACGCAACAGACACATTGGTAGGTAAAGCAACTACAGACACATTGACAAACAAGACTTTAACAAGTCCTGCTATCAATAGTCCTACAATTATTTACGAAGGTTCAACAGCAGATAGTTTTGAAACAACTATAGGTGTTATAGACCCAACTGCTGATAGAACAATTAACTTTGCTAATATAGGTGGTACTTTACAACCATTCGCAACTGCTTCAACTACGGCGATTTCAACTACTGTTGCAGAATTAAATTTAATAGATGGTGGTACTGCTCGTGGTACAACAGCAGTAGCAACTGGTGATGGTATCTTAATCAATGACGGTGGTACAATGAGAATGACCAATGTTGATACTGTATCAACTTACTTCTCATCACACAATGTTGGTGGTGGTAACATAGTTACAACTGGTGCTTTAAATGCAGGTTCAATCACTTCAGGTTTTGGTAACATCAACAATGGTGCTAGTACAATAACAACAACTGGTGCCGTAGGTACTGGTGTTATAACATTAGGCGCTGGTGGTGCTACAACCGCAGGTAGTATTAAATTTTTAGAAGGTACTGATAATGGTACAAACGCTGTAACATTAATTGGTCCAGTATCAACAGGTGATATTACAATTACACTACCAGTTCAAGCAGGTACAGTAGTAGTTTCTAATACAACTGATGGTAATGATGTACAGTTAGACAGTTTAGGTCTTAATACTGCCGCTTCAGGTACTGCTGGTGAGTTAAGAGCGACAAATGATATTACTGCCTTCTATAGTTCAGATATTTCTTTGAAAGAAAACATTGTAGAAATACCTAGTGCATTAGATATGGTAGATAAATTACGAGGTGTTTACTTTGATTGGAAAGATGACTATATAGAGAGTAAAGGTGGCGAAGACGCTTACTTTATGAGAAAGAAAGATGTTGGTCTTATTGCACAGGAAGTAGAAGCAGTATTACCAGAAGTTGTTGGTACTCGTAAAGATGGTATCAAGGCGATAAAATATGATAGACTTGTTCCTTTATTGTTACAGGCTATCAAAGAATTAAAAGAAAAAATATAATAAAAGGAGTAAATTATGGCTGAGAAAGCAAAAGAAGAAGTGAAAAATATTGACTTAGATATGGATAAACTTACCCTAAGAGGTAAAATACACGCTGAGCAATACAATGCTATGAAGGCGGCAAAGTTAAATCATCAAGTTGAGATTGAAAAAATTGATGTGTTGATGAGTTACTATACAAAGACAATACAAGACGAAGCCAAAAAGTGGGCTGAAGAAAATCCAGAAACACCAGAAGACAAAGAAGATAAGTAAACTTTCCTTATAAATAGTGTAATAGGAGAGATTACATGGCAGCATTAGCGAATTTACTTATTGACCAAGGTGCAAGTTTTTCAAGTACAATCACGGTTTTTAATTCTGATGATACAGTATTTGACTTAACAGGTTTCACTGGTGCTTCACAGGTACGTAAATCTTATTCTTCAAGTTCAGCGTCAGCAACTTTTACAGTTTCTTTCGCTTCAGACAGGTCAACAGGTCAGGTAACACTTTCACTAACACCAACACAAACGGCGGCGTTAGAAGAAGGTCGTTATGTATATGACGTAGAAGTGACCAGTTCAGACAGTACAGTAACAAGAGTGTTGCAAGGTACAGTAACGGTGAGTCCAAATGCGACAAGATAATATATTATGGTATAATTTAAGGGAATTATGGCCATTAAAGCAAAGATAACATCTACTAATAGTGCAGGTCCTCAAAAAGTATCAGTTACTTTACCAGCTTCAGGTGGTTCAGTCACCTCAGTAGGTTCTACAAATGATTTAACAGACGTACAAAAGACCGTCACACTTACAGGTTCATTTTTACAAATCAATGCTGATGGTGGTGCGTTTATATCCCAAGTACCAAAAACAGACTTTACGGCTTCAAGTGCAACCAGTATACATGGTGGTGCAGCGATACAAACAGAAATACAAACTGGTACAGCCACACTTTCAAACAAGACTTTAACAGCACCAGTTATAACTGGTAATCTTACGGCAACAGGTGCAACGTTACAAGGTGCGACACCATTACAGTTTGATGGTAGTACATCAGGTGGTAGTGTTACAAAATTTACCATTACAAATCCTACAACAGATAGAACAATAACATTCCCTGACGCTACAGGGTCACTTATCACACACGGACAATTTAGTGGTGATGCTACAGTAGCAACAACTGGTGCGATTACTTTCGCCACAGTTAATTCAGATACATCAGCAGTAGGTAGTTCAACAGCGATACCAGTAATTACTGCTAACGCAAAAGGACTTGTAACATCATTAACAACTGCTAGTATTACAACTTCATTAACTGTAGGTGCAGATAGTGGTAGTAATGATGCTGTTGCTCTGGCAAGTGATACATTAAACTTTGAAGGTGGTAATAATATTACAACCACAGTTTCAGATAACAATATTAAAATAGATGTTTCAAGTAGTCCAGCAGTAACAAGTTTAACTTTTGAAGGTGCAACAGCAGACAGTTTTGAAACAACTCTGGCAGTAACAGACCCAACGGCAGATAGAACAGTTACTTTACCCAATGCAACCGGTACTGTAGTTTTATTAGATACATCAGACACATTAACAAATAAACAATTAACAAGTCCTGTTATTGCAGAAATAGTAGGTACAGGTGGTATATTATTAAATGCAGTACAAGACATTACATTAGACGCCGGTGGTGCAGACATAGTTTTAAAAGATGATGGTACTGAGTTTGGTAGATTTACGAATACATCAGGCGAATTAGTTATTAAATCAAGTAGTAGTGCAACAGCGGCATTAACATTATCAGGTGCAAACGTTACAGCAGAGGGTAATTTAACTGTAGATGGTAACTTAACTGTAAGTGGTTCAACAACTACGGTGGATTCATCCACTATCAACATTCAAAACGCTTTTGTTTTTGAAGGTGGTACAGCAGACAGTTTTGAAACAACATTAACAACAGTTGACCCTACGGCAGATAGAACGATATCTTTACCAAATGCAACTGACACCTTAGTAGGTAAAGCAACAACTGATACATTAACAAACAAGACGTTAACAACACCTGTAATTGCTGAGATAGATTCCAATAGTAGTATAACATTAGACGCTGCTACAGACATTATATTAGACGCAGGCGAACAAGATATCATTCTTAAAGATGATGGTACTGAGTTTGGTAGATTTACAAACAGTTCAGGTCAATTAGCAATTAAATCAAGTAGTAGTGCAACAACGGCTATTACCATGTCAGGTGCAAATGTTACCATTGCAGGTAACTTAACTGTAACTGGTAATACTGAGGGTGATGGTAACATTACAATTGGTGATACAGCGGCAGACACAATTACATTTGGTGGTACAATTCAAGGTAGTTTATTGTTTGAAGGTTCTACAGCAGACAGTTTTGAAACAACGTTAACACCAGGCAACCCTAGTGCTGATATCACATTGACTATGCCATCAAGTGGTAGTGATACCCTAGTTGGTAAAGCAACAACTGATACATTCACAAACAAATCAATTGATTTAGGTACAAATACTTTAACAGGTTCTTTAGCAGAATTTAATGCTGCTTTACAAAGTGAGAGTTTTGTTTCTTTGACTGGTAGTGAAACACTTACAAATAAAACATTGACATCACCTACAATTGCAACACCATCAATCACAGGTAATGCAAGTATAACTGGTAGTATTATTTTTGAAGGTAGCACAGCAGACAGTTTTGAAACAACGTTACAAGTTACAGACCCAACGGCAGATAGAACACTCACTCTACCTAATGCTACAGATACATTAGTTGGTAAAGCAACAACAGATACCTTAACAAACAAAACATTGACGAGTCCACTTGTTTCTGGTCTCTCACTTACAGATAGTAGTATTGTCTTTGAAGGTTCAAGTGCAAACAGTTTTGAAACAACTTTAACAGTTACAAATCCTACAGCAGATAGAACAATCACACTACAAGATGGTACTGGTACTCTGGCATTCTTAACTGATGTAACAGGTGGTGGGGCAGCAGGTTCATTTACTACACTTACAACTACTGGTAATGTTATTTTAGGAAACGCAACCTCAGACACAGTAACATTTAATGCAAGAGTAGCTTCATCTATATTACCTAGTGCAAACGAAACATTTGACTTAGGTTCTGCTTCACTTAGATGGAATGATTTATTTCTTGCAGGTTCTACAATTAATCTTGGTGGTGCAAGTATATCATCTGACGGTACTGTTATTACAGTACCAACTTCTAGTAAGTTTGCAAATGGTTCATTAATACCACAAGCGGACTCTACAACAGGACTTGTTACAAGAGATGTACAACTATTCACAAAGGCAGGAGGATTAAGCACGGCTGCCAAAACATTTAAGATGAAAGCTGGTGGCGCTTCAGATATTGTGTTTGTTGATTTTACCAGGACAAATGGTTCTAACATAACGGCACAGGAAAGGGCATTTTTCTCATTTTAAGGATAAAAAAGGATAAATAGTAACATGGCAGATAAAGTACCAATAAGGACGGTCTTTGATGGTAGCGGAAACGCTACTGGATTAGCAGAGTATCAATCAGGCGAGAGTGTAGGTTTTATACACGGTGGTACTGGTTTAACCACTATAGGAACGTCAGGACAGATACTAAGAGTAAATGGTAGTGCGAATGGCTTAGAATATACATCTACGATACTCACACCAGACGGAACAATCACATTAGACAGTTCTGGTGACATTATACTAGACGCTGATGGTGCAGACATCATCTTAAAAGACGCTGGTACAGAATTTGGTAGATTTACGAACTCATCTGGTCAACTTGTTATAAAGTCAAGTTCATCAACAACTACAGCAATCACAATGAGTGGTGCCAATGTTACAATTGCAGGTAACTTAACGGTAACTGGTAATACTGAGGGTGATGGCAATATCACAATTGGTGACGCTGCCACAGATACAGTTGCTTTTGGTGGTACAATTACAAGTAATCTAGTATTTGAAGGTTCTACTGGAGATAGTTTTGAAACAACTTTAGCACCAGGTAATCCTAGTGCTGATATTACATTGACATTACCAGCAACAGCGACAGATACATTAGCAGGTATTGCTTCAACACAAACTTTATCTAACAAAACATTAACAACTCCTATCATTACGGAGATTGATTCAGGTTCATCAATTACATTAGACGCTACAACAGACATAGTATTAGATGCTGGTGGTGCTGATGTTACATTGAAAGATGATGGTACTACTTTTGGTAGTTTATCACAATCTGGTGGCGAATTAGTCATCAAGTCAGGTTCATCATCTACAACGGCCATAACAATGGCAGGTGCAAACGTTACCATTGCAGGTAACTTAACTGTATCTGGTACAACGACAACTGTGGATTCATCTACAGTTAATATTACAACAGGTTTTGTCTTTGAGGGTGCAACAAGTGATAGTTTTGAAACAACTCTAACGGCTTCAGACCCAACGGCAGATAGAACATTAACTTTACCAGATGTAACTGGTACTTTAATTTCTACAGGCAATCTATCACAAATTACAAGTGTTGGTGTCCTTACAGGTGCAAATCCACTTGTATTTGAAGGTAGTACAGCAGACGCACACGAAACTACTTTAGCAGTAGGTAATCCAGGTAGTGACATTACATTGACGTTACCTAGTTCAGCAAGTGATACACTTGTTGGCCGTGCAACAACAGACACATTAACAAATAAAACAATAACAAGTCCAACAGTTTCAGGCTTGACATTATCAGATAGTAGTATAGTATATGAAGGTAGTACAGCTGATAGTTTTGAAACAACACTTACAGTAACAGACCCAACAGCAGATAGAACAATCACGTTGCCAAATGCAACTGGTACACTAATTACTCATGGTATGTTTAGTGGTGATGCTACTGTAGCAACAAACGGTGCATTGACATTAGCAACAGTTAATTCTGATACTGGTCAAGTAGGTAGTTCAACAGCAATACCAGTAATTACAACTAACGCAAAAGGACTTGTAACAGCAGTATCATCTGCCTCAATCACCACTTCTTTAACAGTAGGTGCAGATAGTGGTAGTAATGACGCCGTTGCCTTAGCAACTGATACATTAGACTTTTCAGGTGGTAGTAATATCACTACAACAGTTTCAAACAATGATATCTCAATCGCTTTAGACGCAAGTCCAAGCATTACTAACTTAACAGTTGGTGGTAACATTGTATTTGAAGGAAGTACAGCAGACAGTTTTGAGACTACATTAACAGTAACAGACCCAACTGCTGACAGAACATTTACTTTTCCTAATAGGTCAGGAACAGTAGCAATAACAACAGACACAGCATTTCCACAATCAACTTTAGTACAACACCCAGCATCATCAGGAAACCATGATGCAGGATTAGTTACTCAAGCAACTACAGACGCCTTTGGCGCTGTAATAGGTGGTCTATTTGATAATATGGAACCACGTGGTTCTACGGATACAGTAGATTTAGGAAGTGTTGCATAATATAATGATTAACTTTGATAAATAGTATAAATAATAGAAGATAACAGGAGATATCAATGCCAACAGCTTTACAACTAAGAAGAGGAACTACTTCGCAGAATAATTCCTTTACTGGTGTAGTTGGTGAGGTAAGTGTAGATACTGATAAAGATACTTTAAGAGTGCATGACGGCTCAACTGCCGGTGGATTTGAGATAGTAAGTTTAACGGCTACCCAAACCCTTACAAACAAAACACTAACAAGTCCAATTATAGCAAGTGCCGCTTTTTCAGGCGCTTCATTTACATTTGAGGGTGCAACTGATGATAGTTTTGAAACTACATTAACAGCAACAGACCCTACAGCAGACAGAACAGTAACTATCCCAAACGCTACTACTACACTAGTAGGAACAGATACTACTGACACTTTAACAAATAAGACTTTAACAAGTCCAGTAATTAGTACAATAACAGGCGGCGGAATAACTTTAGATTCCTCAGTAGATATAGTATTAGACGCTGACGGTGCTAACGTAACACTAAAAGACGCAGGTACAACTGTACTTGACTTTGTACTAAATGGTACTACAGATGTTACACTAGACGCACCTGGTGATTTAATATTAGATGCAGATGGCGGAGACGTTTTTGTAAAAGACGCAGGTACTACTTACGGTTCATTAACGAACACAGGCGGTAACTTAATAATCAAATCAGGAACAACTACGGCTGCAACCTTCTCAGGTGCAAATGTAACTCTTGCAGGTACAGTAGCTTCAGGTGCAATAACTTCATCAAGTACAGTTACTGCTACACAAGCAATATTATCAAATGCAAGTCCATTAGTATTTGAAGGTGCAACAGCAGACAGTTTTGAAACTACTATTGCAGTTACAGACCCAACAGCAGATAGAACTATTACAATACCAAATGCAACAGACACTTTGGTAGGTAAAGCAACTACTGATACACTAACAAACAAAACATTAACAACGCCAACTATCGCTCAGATAAATTCAGGTGGCAACTTTACACTTGATGCCGCTACAGACATTATCTTAGACGCTGATGGCGGAGACGTTTTCTTAAAAGACGCTGGTACAACTTACGGTTCATTAACAAACACAGGCGGTAACTTGATTATTAAATCAGGTACTACAACAGCAATGACCATGTCAGGTGCCAATGTAACTATCGCAGGTAACTTAACAGTTTCAGGTTCTACAACTACAGTTGATAGTTCAACAGTTAACTTACAAACAGGTTTCGTTTTTGAAGGTTCAACAGCAGATAGTTTTGAAACAACACTAGTTGCTACTGACCCAACAGCAGATAGAACAGTAACTATACCAGATTTAACTGGTACTGTATCATTAATTACGGCAACAGAAACATTAACAAATAAAACTCTAACAACTCCTGTAATTGCAGAAATAGATAGTGGTTCAACAATCACACTTGACGCAACTACAGACATTATACTAGACGCTGATGGTGACAATATCACATTGAAAGCGGGTGGTACAACGGCATTAGATTTTGTTTTAAATGGTGCAACTGATATTACATTAGACGCTCCAGGAGATATTAAGATAGACGCTGATGGTGGAGATATTTTCTTCTTAGACGCAGGTACTACTTATGGTAGTGCAACTAATAACTCTGGTAACTTAATCATTAAATCAGGTACAACAACGGCTGCAACCTTTACTGGTGCAAACGTAGTTCTTGCTGGGACAGTAGGTTCAGGTGCAATTACTTCATCAAGTACAGTAACAGCAACAGGCGCAGTATTAAGTGGTTCTGTAGTATTTGAAGGAAGCACAGCAGACAGTTTTGAAACAACACTAGGTGTTATAGACCCTACAGCAGACAGAGCAGTAAATGTTGCCAACGTTGCAGGTACTCTACAACCTTTTGCAGCTGCAAGTACAGACGCAATAACTGCCACACCGGCAGAATTAAACTTAATTGACGGTGGTACTGCTAGAGGTACTACAGCAATTGCAGACGGTGATGGTGTACTAATCAATGACGGCGGTACTATGAGAATGACTACAGTTCAAACTCTTGCTGCCTACCTTGATGACGAAATTACAGCAATGCCAAATCTTGTGTCAACAGGTGCTTTGGACTCTGGTTCAATCACATCAGGTTTTGGTACTATAAACAATGGTTCATCAACAATCACAACTACAGGTGCTTTGAGTGCAGGTGCAATCACAGCAGGTGGTCATGTATCACTAGGACAAAATTATTCAGTTATCTTTGAAGGTTCTACAAATGATAGTTTTGAAACAACATTAGGTGTAGTTGACCCAACTGCTGATAGAGCAATTAATCTTGCAAACGTAGCAGGTACTTTACAACCTTTTGCCGCTGCTAGTACAGATGCAATTTCAACAACACCCGCTGAATTAAACTTAATAGATGGTGGTACTGCTAGAGGTACTACTGCTGTCGCTTCAGGTGACGGTATATTAATTAATGATGGCGGTACTATGAGAATGACAAACGTTGATACAGTATCAACATATTTTGCAGGTCATAGTGTTGGTGGTGCTAACATAGTTACTACTGGTGCCTTAAACTCTGGTACAATTACATCAGGTTTTGGTAACATAGATAACGGTTCATCTACATTAGATACAGGTGCCTTAACGGCAACTACAATTGGCGGTACAACAGGTACATTCTCAACTGGACTAGAAACAAAAAATGCGGCTACTAGTGCTGGTTTTGTTAAGTTCTTTGAGGATAGTGATAACGGTACTAACGCAGTAACTTTAATAGGTCCTGCTTCAACAGGTGATATAACAGTTACTTTACCTACACAAGCAGGTACAGTAGTTGTATCAAATACGACAGACGGTAATGATGTTCAACTAGATAGTTTAGGACTAAACACGGCTGCGTCAGGTACTGCTGGAGAATTAAGGGCAACTAACGATATTACTGCCTTCTATTCATCTGATATTGCTCTCAAGGAGAACATTGTTAACATTCCAAGTCCAATGGACTTGTTAAGTAAAATTAACGGTGTATTATTTGACTGGAAACAATCATACATAGATGAAAAAGGTGGCGAAGACGGATACTTTGTAAGAAGAAATGACGTTGGAGTTATCGCACAAGAAGTAGAAAAAGTTATGCCTGAAATCGTTGCAACAAGAAAAGACGGTATCAAGGCAGTTAAATATGATAGACTTACTGCTCTTCTTATTGAAGCAGTAAAAGATTTACAAGACCAAATAACAGAATTGAAAAAATAAGGAAACATTACAATGGCAACACCTAACGCTCAGATAGCATTATCCCAAGTCAATGAAGAATTAGGAACATCTCCTACTGCCACTCAGGTTAATATGGGTGCTTCAGCAGTAAGAGCTCTTGCAGGAATACCTTCAGGTGCAATTGCAATGAGTGACTTACAACAGAAAACAAACGAATATACTTACACATATATGGTTGTTGCAGGAGGTGGGTCTGGTGGTGAAAACCAAGGTGCTGGAGGTGGTGCAGGCGGATTTATTACGGCTTCAATCACTAGTGCACCAGGTATCCCATATACAACAACAGTAGGTGCAGGTGCGGCACCAGGAACTGGGTTTGCAGCTCCAGGACAAAATGGTGGTAACGGTGCATTTGGAAACATACCAACTACAGGCGGCGGAGGCGGCGGTTCAGAGAACGGTGGGTCAGGTCGTGCAGGAGGTTCAGGTGGCGGAGGACGTCAAGGTGCTTCAGGTGGTTCTGGTATTTCAGGTCAAGGTAATTCAGGTGGTCAAGGCGACGGCTCTGGTAACGGTGCAGGTGGCGGAGGCGCTAACACAGCAGGTGGTGCATTAAACGGTGGTAGTGGTAAAACATACCCTGGTGATGGTATTGTCTATGCAGGTGGTGGCGGCGGAGGTAGAAATGGTACATCAGGAGGTCCCGGAGGTGGGGGTAATGGTGGTACAACATCTGCTCAATCAGGTACAGCAAACAGAGGCGGCGGAGGTGGCGGTGAAAGACAATGGAATGGTGCTGGACAAGGTGGTTCAGGACGTGTCGTTGTAGTTTATCCAGGCACAGCACAAAAAGGTACAGGTGGTACTGAATCCACACCAGGTGGTAACAGGATGCATGTATTTAATTCATCAGGAACATGGACATCATAATATGGCACACTTTGCAGAATTAGACGCAACAAACAAAGTTATAAGAATAGTCGTAGTAGATAACAGTAATGTATCTGAGAATATGGCATTAGACGGAGAACAATGGTGTGAAAACAACGTTGATGAAGACCCGGCAATTTCTTATGTAGGTGGTAAATATCCAGGCGTTGCATGGAAACAAACATCTTATAATAATAATTTTAGAAAAAGATATGCCGCTATTGGTGGTCATTTTGTTGACGATAGTGGTGAAGGATACTTTACAGCACCAAAACAATTTGATGACTGGGTACTAAACACGACAGACGGAGCATATTATCCTCCTGTTGCAATGCCACCAGATAATAAACAAACATATGCTGCTGACAGTAAAACGTGGCATTATAATATAGAATACGACCAAACAAATAAACAATGGATATGTTATGAAGTATTTGGTGCTTCAGGTGCATACTTTAGAACTCAGGTAAATGCTGATGATAGTTTAACAGACGTTGCCGTATCTAGTCCTACATCAAGTCAAATCGCAAAGAAAGTTTGGGACGGCACAGACTGGTCTTAAAGATAATTCAACGCTGACTTAGGTATTCCTATAAAAGGTCTTCCATCATAACGATTATATTCTGCTTCTGGTTCTGAAGCGTCATTGTAATGTAAAAATACTTGACCACATGTTTCGCCATAGAAGGCGTCACGCCAATGTTCTAACTCACAACCTTTATACATTAAACAATCACCAGGTTCTAACATTACTTTAATGCCAGGTTTGCCTTCTTCACCAGATGGTTCTACAAATATTGGCCATTCATCACCACCTAAATTCATTGTAGCACTTACAGCACATGATGGTCTATCTTTGTGTCTATGTAATATATCGCCATGTTTATATAAACGAGTATAAGTATATGTTTCAATTAATCTCATATCTATGGCAGTTTCTAACTTAGGTTTTACATGTTGTAATAATGTTGCCATTAATACATCATCATAGTTTGCCCATGTATCAGGTATTTGTGGGTCACCTAATACACCCCAATGGTCATTGTAAGGTGAGATTTGCCTTGTATCAAACATTAGTTTTGTAATTCTTCTTTTATTTAAAAGATACTTGTAAGAAATCTCAGCGATTTCAGGTGTGATAGTATTTTTTATTACTTGATAATTATTTTCTTTAAACATTATATCCTCAATCAATAAAGTAAGTTAAAGTCATTCTTGCATTGTGTATATTATCACCATAAAATCCTTCTGGACTATGTGGAATACTTGAAGAATAATTTATAAATCTATTATACTTATTTTCTATTATTGTTTTTTTCTCATTAATATATAGTATTGTTCCAGAGTTTGATTGTGGATTATTATGTAGATAAATTAAACCGGCAGTAGTATGGTCATCTGTGTGAATACAATTTTCATCTAACTGTACGTCAGCTGTTTGATAGGCAAACCATAGATATATTTTACCACTTGATAGGCCACAGTATTCTAGTATCTGCCTAGAGATATCATCATAGATACTATCTGGTACATCTGCTCTCATACCTCTAAAGTATGACGTACCTGTATTACTATACCAATTCTGTTCTAATGCAATCTGACGAATGCCAGGAGCATCATCAAAGAAATTATCTGCCGTGTTGATTTCTTTGTGCATTGTTTTTAAACGTCTCACCTTCCGCTCTTGTAAGTGTTGGTGTTTTGTCGTTTTCATCTAACCAACTATACCAACCTGTAATAATATATTTGTCTTCCGTCATAGACTTAATGCCATGATGTGCATGTGTCCATTGTGCAGGCCATATCATTGTAAGACCTTTGAGTGGTGCTTTTCTATATTTTTGATACCAAAATTCTGTATGTCCTTCGTCAGTTACCGTATTGAGAAAAGTCATAAAGGCTAAATGTCTTTTTCTACACACTATGTTACCATTATTCTCATAATGCCATTGTGGGTAACCTTGACCTGGTGCATAGTGTTGAAGACTAATTTTTTCAGATATACTAAATTCTTCCTGGTTTTCATCTGACCAACGATATGTTCTCATATATTCCTCTAAACATCTTTGTAATATACCAACATATTTTTTGATTGTATCATTTTCATCTGCCCAATAATCTGTATCAGTAGATGATTTTACATCAGGTTTTATTTCACCGTCACCTACTCTACCTGGTCCTTTATTTGGGTTGTTGTTATGTAAATGAATTAATTCGTCACATGTGCCAGGGTCAATGGCATAATTGCCTATAAATGTTGTCATACTATTTTAAACTCCTTCATATCTGTTATAATATAATTGCCTGCTACACTATATCTTTCTTCATGTGTTTTCAGTATCTTATGTGGTGTGTTAGATAGAAATATTAATAAACTACCTTGTTCAACTGGCATATTAAAACTTGTCATGTTGAATATATTATATCCTTTGACATGTGGTCTTAATCCGTCATTTGGCCAATTTTGAAACTGACAACTTTCTCCTTTATTTATATACAGTACAAAACTATATGTTGCGTTATTGTGTATATGTACTTCACCTTCCGTGTTAGGTTCATATTTTGTTGACCAAGACCTAGTAAGTTTTATTGGTGTGTCAAACACCATTACATTATCGTTAAATGCTTGTACTTCTTTTTCTACTTGATTTTTTATATATGAAAATTTATCAAGTAAATGTTCATCAACAGATTGATAACCAAATTCTATTTTACGATATTCTGTTTTCTTAACCCAATCTATAAAATCTTCCGTTAAATGTATCTTTGTAAATCCTAAAGGTTTACTGAATAATGGTTGTATTTTCAATTCTTGCGAGTTCACTATCTAATATTCCTTTCATCTCAACATTAAATGATATAATAATCTTTTCTTTATCTAGTAACATTTCTGGTGCTCTATGTAGTGTGTGACTAGGAAACATAACAATATCTCCTTCATCTGCCTTAATAGGAAACACACCCAACTCTCTATCATATATTTGTGTTTTTGGTGTGCCTTCAGGTAGATTAACATAATAAACACCTGTGAAGTTTCTACCATGTATGTGCCAACCATGTGTTGAATTTTGCACATAAGATTGAAACCATATTTCAAACAATTCGTAGTTTGCATAACCGGCAGCCTGTACCATATTCAACAAGTGAGGTTCAAAGTAAGGTAGAAAAAATTTTAGCCAAGGTCTTTCATAGTCATTTGATATATCCCAATCCGTCTTTGTAATATTATCATTATAGTATTTGTCATTACTTTGTTTGGGTTCTGCCCAGCCATCATGTACTGCTTGTATTAATTCTTTTTTGATTTTATTGTGATTAAGAAATTTTTGTTTTATTATCATTTGTATGGGTATCCTAAGTTCCAAATTACTAACGAGTGTCTTATACCTTTTGTAACAGGCGTTACTCTATGCTTAACAAAAGAAGGAAATACACAAATAGACCCTCTTTGCCTTATCTCATCTACTTTAAATATGCCATTAGGTGTTTCAAACTCTAAGTCACCACCTTCATATTCATCAGAATGTGATAGTTGTAATGTACAGGATAACTTTCTTATCTTGCCTTGATATGCCTCATTTTGATTGTCAAAAGGTTTTACATCTTGGTCTTCATGCCAATGATAGTATTGATTGAGTTTATACCTGGTAAATTGTGCAGGTTCTGAATAGTCCCATTCAAAGTTCCAACCAGCATTTGTATTTGCTTGATGTATGAGAGGGTGTAATTCATTATAGACCCACGGCTCTGATATCCAAGATACATTACTGTTTCTATGTACTTTGATTTCTTCTTTTTTACCCTCTGCCTCTTTAGCAGATATCTGACCTGTTGTAGCAAAATCTTCTTGGAGGGACTTACCAAACTGTACAATTTCGTCACATATCTTTGGTGGTATCGCTGATGTAAAATAATAATAATAGTTTTCCAATATCATATAGGTATATATAATGCATAAATAGTATCATGGCACAGAATAATCCAATTACAAGTAGAGAGACGTTAAAACAGTATTGTCTAAGGTCCTTAGGTAAACCTGTTATAGAAATCAATGTAGAAGATGACCAAGTAGAAGATAGAATTGATGAAGCATTGCAATACTTCGCACAATATCACTATGATGGTACAGAAAGAATGTATCTTAAATACCAGATTACAGCAGATGATAAAACAAGGGCAGTAGCAAACGAAACTCTATCTACAGTAACAGATAGTGCTGATAGTACAGTAACAGCAGTATGGCGTGAAGGTAAAAATTATATACCCATGCCATCTAATGTTATGTCTGTGGTACAAGTCTTTCCTTTTACAGATAAGGCCGCATTAAATTTATTTGATGTACGATATCAATTAAGATTAAATGATTTGTATGATTTTTCATCAACAAGTATAGTACATTACGATATGACGTTGAGACATTTAGATATGTTAGACCATATACTTACAGGTGAAAGACCTATAAGATACAATGCACACAAAAACAGATTGTATATAGACATGGACTGGAACCATGATGTGGATGCAGGTGATTACCTCATCATAGAATGTTTTAGAAAACTAGATGGTTCTTCCTTTACAGACGTTTTTGATGACATATTTTTAAAGAAGTACCTTACACAGTTAATCAAAAGACAATGGGGTGCCAACTTAATTAAGTTTCAAGGTGTTGCAATGTTAGGTGGTGTTGCATTAAATGGCGAACAACTCTATACACAGGCGCAAGAAGAACTAAACAAACTAGAAGAACAAATACAATTAGCTTACGAATTACCACCGCAATACATGGTAGGATAAAAACATGCGAAATAATTATTTCAGTCATGGCACACGCTCTGAAAAAAATCTATATGAAGATTTAATTATAGAGCAACTAAAGATATACGGACATGAAGTTCATTATCTGCCAAGAAAAACTGTTACGGAAGATAAAATATTAGGCGAAGTACCTGATAGTCAGTACACAGAAAATTACATGATTGAAATGTATGTGGAAGACGTAAATGGTTTTGCAGGTTCAGGTGATTTAGTAGGTAAGTTTGGATTAGAAATAAGAGACGAATTAACTTTTGTGGTCAGCAGACGTACATTTGAAATGCTTGTCGACCAACCATCAAATACAATATCAATTAATCGTCCTATAGAAGGTGATGTTATATACATGCCTCTATTCAAAAAGTTTTGGCAAGTTGATTTTGTTGAAGATGAGGACCCAATGTATCAAATCAATGATTTGCCTATCTTCAAACTTAAATGTTCAGTATGGGAATACAGTTCAGAATTAGTTGATACAGGTATTACAGAAATTGATGAGAAACTAGAAAACGTATCACTAGACTTGTTACTTAATCAGATTACATTAGAGAGTGGTACAACAAGTGCAGGTTCATTAATGGCTGAAGCATCTGACGGTAACATTGAAGCGTTATTGACAGAAGCAGGCGCTTACTTAGTAGATGAGGTAGATGGTGATAATATAATTATGGAAGATGACCCTAATTATGTTGACTATATAGTACAAGAGGATGCATTAACAGGTAACTTAGCAACGGATTCAAGTGGTGCAAGTAATATAAGTTTTGATGATGAGGCAGGATTAAATGATACTGATTCCTCAAACGATATATTTGACTTTAGTGAAAAGAACCCATTTGGTGACCCAAGCGATATATAAAGGATAAATTATGTTTAAAGACGCACAATACCATGAATTGATAAGAAAAACAATTGTGGCATTTGGCACATTGTTTAACGATATTTACATCTATCGTAAATCAAGCACAGGTAAAGTAACTCAGAAAATGAAAGTACCTTTAGCATATGGGCCAAAACAAAAATTTTTAGCAAGAATAGACCAAGATAGTTCAAGGTCAGCAGATAACCCTATTACTACAGCGTTAACTTTACCAAGAATAGGTTTTGAATTAACAAGTTTATCTTACGACCCAGCAAGAAAATTAAATAGAGTACAAAAGTTTAAAAAGGTAAAAGGTGCAGACGCTAAGTCAGTACAAAGTTCTTACATGCCAGTACCTTACAATGTAGGGTTTACTATGTTTACAATGGCAAAAAATAGTGAAGACGCTTTACAAATTGTAGAACAAATATTACCTATGTTTCAACCTGACTATACTGTGGCACTCAATGTTATGCCTAACTTAAATATAGTAAGAGACGTACCTATTGTATTAAATGATGTATCTTACGAAGATAGTTATGATGGTGCATTTACAGAAAGACGAGTGTTAATGTACACTATGACTTTCACAGCGAAAATGTATTTATACGGACCAGTAACATCAACAGGTGTTATCAAACAAGTACAAGTAGACCAATACACGGATACAAATACTACTACGGCAAAACGTGAACAAAGATATGTTGTAAAACCAAACCCAACTACGGCCAATGCTGATGATGATTTTGGATTTACAGAAACAACTTCTTTCTTCCAAGACGCTGATGAATATGACCCAGATAGCGGTACAGATAAAGAGTCCTAATGAAAAAAGTCGAGGACAAACTAAACGAAATCCTTGATATATCTGAAACACTAGAGACAGTAAAACCTACACCAGTTATACCTCGTCCTAAAGAAAAAGAAGATATAGATAGTGATTATAAGTATAGCAGAGAAAATCTTTATAGTCTTGTAGAAAGAGGACAAGACGCCATTGATGGTATTGTTAATCTTGCAAAAGAAACAGACCACCCACGTGCCTATGAAGTTGCAGGTACCTTAATTAAAAACGTAGGTGATGTGACAGAAAAATTATTGATATTACAAGAGAAGATGAAAAAACTAAATGATGAAGTGGTGAAAGGTCCTAATAAAGTTGAAAATAATTTGTTTGTAGGTTCTACAGCAGAATTACAGAAACTTATAAAAAAGAAAAATGATTAATACTTGGATAAATGATACTCACTTATGGACAACACCTTTATTTAACTTTAACTTTCCTGTTGAACATAAATGGGTGCAATACATAAAAGATAAACAAGACCAGTTAAAAGACAATACACAAAATCCAGAAGGTGCATATACAACAAGAACTAACTTATATGAACTCAAAGTTTTTGAACCTTTAGTTTCAACATTTAAAGAAATGAGTTATGCTACATTTGGTAAAAATTGTGTAGATGTAAAAGTAAGTAACATGTGGGCAAACATATTAAAACGTGGTGACTATCATTTGTTACATACACATAACGAACACACTATGAGTGGTGCATACTATTTACGAGTACCTGAAAACTCAGGTCAAATATATTTTAGAGACCCAAGACCACAAACAAACTCATGGACAACAAAGTTTATAGACAAAGGTAATATGAGATTTTATAATGTAGGTGAAGGTGATTTATATTTTTGGCCATCTTTCTTAGACCATGGTACAACACCACATGGTTCTGACGAAGAAAGAATTGTAATATCTTTTGATTTAGATTATTCAGGACCTGATTATAAGTTTGGAGATAATGGATACAATGGCGAATAAAATAAACGAAGACTATGAAAGGTTAATACATGTACGCTAGTCAAAGTAAAAGTTACCTTGGAAATCCTAATTTAAAGGCAGCCAATCAAAAGATACGTTACACAAAGAAACAAGTACGAGAATTTGTGGCGTGCCAAGATAACCCTATTTATTTTATTACAAATTATTTACAGATAGTTACACTTGACCATGGACTACAACCATTTAAGTTATACGAGTTTCAAAAAGAAATGGTTGATAAGTTTCATAACAATAGATTTACCATATGTAAATTACCAAGACAGACAGGTAAATCAACAACAATTATTGCTTATCTATTACACTATGCCATATTTAATCAAAATGTAAATATTGCCATACTGGCCAACAAGGCTGCGGTTGCAAGAGACTTACTAGGTCGTTTACAACTGGCATATGAAAATTTACCTAAGTGGTTACAACAAGGTGTTATCAACTGGAATAAAGGTAACTTAGAATTAGAAAATGGTAGTAAGATACTGGCGGCTGCAACATCATCAAGTGCCGTACGTGGTGGTTCTTATAACGTTATATTCTTAGACGAGTTTGCCTATGTACCTAATAATATTGCAGAACAATTTTTTAGTTCAGTTTATCCTACAATCTCCTCTGGTAAAAGTTCTAAGGTAATGATAGTTTCTACACCACATGGTATGAATATGTTTTACAAGTTATGGAATGACGCACAAAATCAACGCAACAGTTATGTACCTATTGAAGTACATTGGTCAGAGGTACCAGGTAGAGACGAACAATGGAAAGCAGAAACAATAAAGAATACAAGTGAGGCACAGTTTAGAACAGAGTTTGATTGTGAGTTCTTAGGTAGTGTAGATACATTAATTACACCTAGTAAGTTAAGAATGTTATCACATAACACACCAAGAACAAGTAATGCAGGTTTAGATATACATGAAATGCCACAAAAAGATAAAAGATATGTAATCACCGTTGATGTTGCAAGAGGCACCGTCAATGACTATTCTGCTTTTGTTGTTATAGACGCAACAAGTATACCTTATAGAGTTGTTGCAAAGTATAAGAACAATGAAATCAAACCATTACTCTTTCCACAAATTATTCATAAGATTGCAACACAGTACAATCAGGCAGAGGTACTCATTGAGGTAAATGACATTGGTGGTCAAGTTGCAGACACAATGCAGTTTGATTTAGAATATGATAATCTGATTATGGTCAATCAACGAGGCAGGTCAGGTCAAGTTGCAGGTACAGGATTTAGTGGAAAACAAAGTCAATTAGGTTTACGAACAACAAAGGCTACAAAGAAAATAGGTTGCTCTAACCTTAAAGCAATGGTAGAACATGATAAGATAATTATACAAGACTTTCATATTATACAAGAATTATCTACTTATATATTAAAAGGTAAAGAAAAATTTGAAGCGGAAGAAGGGTCAAGTGACGATTTAGTTACCTGTTTAGTTATGTTTGCATGGTTATCAAATCAAACATATTTCAAAGAACTCACAGACCAAGATATACGTGCCAGATTAGTAGATGAACAATCACATCAAATGGAACAAGACATGGCACCCTTTGGATTTATTGATGACGGTGTAGATAATCCAGAAGGCGAGACATACAAAGACCCCTATGGTACTACTTGGTCACCAGTTAAATACAAGAGAGGACTGTGAAAGTTTGATTATACTAAATAGTAGTAAGAAAAAACTTAAATTTAAGGAGAAAACAAGATGGCTTTTTTAGTTTCACCAGGCGTTCTGGTTACAGAAAAAGACCTTACTAATGTCGTACCGGCAGTATCAACTAGTATTGGTGGTGCGGTAGTCGTTAGTGAGAGAGGGCCAATGGAAGAGGTTACGTTAATCTCTAGTGAAGACGAATTTGTTTCTGTATTTGGGAAACCAGACAGTAGCACATTTGAATATTTTTTTAGTGCAACCAACTTTTTACAGTACGGAAATGCCTTAAAAGTGGTAAGAGCAGCAACTGGTTGCGTAAACGCAGCCGTGTCAGGCACACCAGTTTTAATTAAAAACACAACAGACTATCTTAATAATTACTCCACAGGACAAGGAAGTGTAGGTGCATGGGCCGCTAGAGAAGCAGGCACATGGGGAAATAACTTACAAGTTTCTACTTGTACCAACTCAACAGCATATGCTCAGACCGCTTCTGGTCTAGTAAATGATTCAACTGCTGCTATTGGCGATACAACTATTACAGTTGACGCTGGTACTCAGTTTCAGGTTGGTGACTTGTTAGAATTTGGCGATATTTCAAACAACTTTACTGCCGCTCCTAGTGGTAATTATTATAAAATAACAAATATAGCAACTCATGTATTAACTATCGCAAGATTTGACCCAGCAACTGGTGCAACTCAAACAGGTGGTTTAAGACATGCTGTAGCAGACAATGCATATGTCAAAAGATATTGGGAACATTATTTCCAATTCTCCGCAGCACCATCTACAACTGATGATGTATCAAATGCTGGAGGTTCTAATGACGAATTGCACATAGCAATCGTTGACCAAGATGGCGGTATCACAGGTACTGCTGGTTCTATCTTAGAGAAGTTTGAGGGTTTATCTCAAGCGTCAGACGCTAAGACAGCACAAGGTGACACGAACTATTATGCTGATGTTATATATCAACAATCACAATATATTTACTGGATGGATCACCAAACAGTATTATCAACTGCTGGTAACACAAAGACTGGTACTGCTTTTGATAATGCATCCACTTCAGCACATATTGTGTTCCAAGACGCATTAACAGGCGGAACTGATGATTTAGTTCCTACTGCTGCTGAACTATCCCTTGCATGGGATAAATTTGGCGACGCTGAAACAGTAGATGTAAATTTATTGATAGGCGGACCATCACAAACAAATGCTGATGCTACTGGTGATACCATGGCAACAAAAGTAATTGATACTGCTGAATTTAGAAAAGATTGTGTGGCATTTATTTCACCTGCTAGAGCAGATGTTGTAAACGTAACAAATCCTATCGCACAGACAGCAAACGTCAAAGCTTTTGCTGACGGTCTTGCTAGTTCAAGTTATGCAGTAGTAGATAGTGGTTACAAATACATGTACGACAAATACAATGCAGTATATCGTTTTGTACCATTAAACGGTGATATCGCCGGTCTATGTGCAAGAACAGACAGCGTAGCAGACGCTTGGTTCTCACCGGCAGGATTTAGTAGAGGTCAAGTACGTGGCGCTATTAAACTTGCATTTGATCCAACAAACGCACAAAGAGATGAATTGTATAAAGCTAGAGTAAATCCAGTTGTTACATTCCCTGGACAAGGCACGGTCTTGTTTGGTGATAAAACAATGCAGACTAAACCTAGTGCTTTTGACAGAATTAATGTTAGAAGACTATTCATTGTGTTAGAAAAGGCAATCGCAACGGCGGCTAAATTTCAACTCTTTGAGTTCAATGATGAATTTACAAGAGCAAACTTTAGAAACCTGATTGAACCATTCTTACGAGACGTTCAAGGTCGAAGAGGTATTACAGACTTTTCTGTAGTATGTGATGAGACTAACAACACATCAGCGTTAATTGATAGAAACGAGTTTATTGCAGACATCTTCATTAAACCAAATCGTTCAATTAACTTTATTCAACTTAACTTTGTCGCAACACGAACAGGCGTAGCCTTTAGTGAAGTGGCAGGCGCATAGAGAGGAGATAGAACATGGCTAACGTATCAGACTTTATCTCTAAACTAAAAGGTGGCGGAGCAAGACAGAACCAGTTTAAGGTAACTTTACCTTTTCCAGGTTATGCTGCTGTAGGTGGCGAAACAGAAAACTTAGCGTTTTTATGTAGTGCTACTCAACTACCAAGCTCAGAGATAGGTGAATTAACAGTAAACTTCCGTGGTAGACCAATCTACATGGCGGGTGATAGAACATTCCAAACTTGGACAACCACTATCATCAACGATACATCTTTTGATATTCGTAACGCAATAGAAAGATGGTCAAATGGTATCAACAACCATTCAGACAACGAAGGATTATCAAACCCTACAGACTATCAAGTGGACGCATTTGTCGACCATTTAGATAGAAGTGGGAATACTTTGAAATCTTATACCTTTAGAGGCTTATGGCCATTAACTATAGGTACAGTTGACTTGAATATGGACCAAGTATCAGCACTTGAAACTTTTGAGTGTACTTGGAGATATCAATACTGGGAATCAAATACCACAACTTAATTGTGATAGGGGCGTCCTCCGGGACGCCCTAAATATATAAAAAGGAGTAAAAGTAGTGGCAGAAATTTTTGGATTTGAAATCAAACGTAAACCAACGGCTTCTAATAGTCAATCATTTACAGCACCAACAGCTGACGATGGTACACAGACTATTATGGGTGGTGGTCACTTTGGTACATACCTCGACATAGAGGGTAAAGTAAATAACGAGGCAGACTTAGTTCGCAGGTATAGAGAGGTTGCAATACAACCTGAATGTGACCAGGCGATAGAAGAAATTATCAGCGAAGCAATTGTTGTTGATGATAATAAAGAGACGGTCAGACTTAACTTAGGTAAAGTACCGTTCTCACCTAAAATCAAAAAAAGTATAAATGAAGAATTTAATAACATCCTGTCTTTGATAGAATTTGAAAACAAAGGACATGATATTTTTAGAAGATGGTACGTTGATGGTAGAATAGTGTATCATAAAGTAATAGACCCTAAAAATGTTAAAGCAGGTATAACAGAATTACGTTACATTGACCCTCGTAAGATTAAGAAGGTCAGAGCAGCAAAACAAAAACCAGGTGCAGAAAGTTTTGCACCAAAAGACCCTAACAAACCTGGGGTTGTAGAATTTGAAGAATTTTTTATCTACAATGAAAAAGGTGTACAACCTGGCGCAAGTGCAACACAGGGTTTAAAAATTGCAAAAGACGCTATAGCATTTTGTCCTAGTGGTCTTGTTGACCAACAAAAGAATATGATATTGTCTTACTTACATAAGGCAATCAAACCAGTTAATCAACTGAGAATGATTGAGGATAGTGTAGTCATATACCGTATTAGTAGGGCACCAGAAAGAAGAATTTTTTATATTGATGTAGGTAATTTACCAAAAGTAAAGGCTGAACAATATCTAAAAGACGTTATGAACAGATATAGAAACAAACTTGTTTATGACGCTAGCACGGGAGAGATAAGAGACGATAGACAGTATATGTCTATGCTAGAAGACTTTTGGCTACCTAGACGTGAAGGTGGGAGAGGAACAGAAATTACTACATTACCAGGTGGTTCAAACTTAGGTGAGATAGATGATATTAAATATTTTCAAAAGAAATTGTTTCAATCATTGAATGTTCCTTCTTCTCGTTTAGAGGCTGAAGGTAGTTTCAACATGGGTGTTGCAACAGAAATTAATAGAGACGAATTAAAGTTTAGTAAATTTGTATATAGACTAAGAAATCGTTTTAATAATTTATTCCATGACCTGCTAAAAACACAGTTAATTCTCAAAGGTATTATTACTATTGAGGATTGGGAAAACTCTTTGGCACGTACCATACGTTACGATTATGTGAATGATGGTTATTTTGCTGAGATAAAAGAAAGTGAAATGCTTAAAAACCGTATGCAAATCTTTGCAGAGATGAAGAACAATGAAATGGTTGGTACATTCTTTTCACAAGATTTCGTAATGAGACATATATTAAAAATGTCAGATGGTGAAATGTTAGAACAACAAGAAAAGATTGCTGCTGAAGCAAAAGCGGCAGAACAGCAACAAGAAGATGAACCTGAACAACAGGACCAAGAAGGAGATAATGATGACGGACAAGAATAATCCTACAAGGGATATGATAGACGCTTTAGCCAATGATGATACTATTGAAGCAGAGAAAAACTTTAAGGGTGCATTGAGTGCTAAAGTAGGTACAGAGCTAGATGATAAAAGAAAAGATTTAGCAAGTACAATAATGGCAAAACCACCAGAAAGTACAAATGACGATAACGCTGAGCAATCTACGGAAATTGACGATTGAGAGAGACGAACATAAACGTTCTCCAGTCTATAAAAAACAATCACCAAAGGCCAAAAAGGCAATTGATGATGTAATGACTATGTTGGCAAAAACGCCATCAAAGGTCTTAACTACGTTCCCAAAAATAATTAAGGACGTGGCAAAAAAGTATGGCGTTAAGCCAAAAGATATTGAAACCTATTTCGCAAAAGAAACAGGTCTAACCATATAAAGGAGAGTAAAAATGGCAGTAGTAAATAAAAGAACATTAGTAGATAGTGGCACACGCCATGTCGTAATGTTTGAAATCAACAATGCAACAAATGATGGAGTATCAGTTGTAGACGCTTCAACATTAAGAGGACACGTTGAAAAACCAACACTAGACATTAGAAGTATTAAATGGAATACAACCGCAGCAACAAGTGATGTAGCATTTGAATTTGACGCTAGTACAGACGACCACGGAATATCAGTACATGGTAGTGGTGAGTTTGGTTTTCATGGTAAACAACCAATGATAACAAATCCAGAAAGTTCTGGCGTTACTGGTGATATAGTTATCACTAACGCAAGTGCTGTTACAGGTACTTTTATTTTAGAAGTAGTAAAAACTAAAGGTTATACTAACTCAGGACAAACAAGATAATGGCTGATACAGTAACTTCACAAACTATAACAGATGTAGCCGGCACAAAGACCGTAATGAAATTTACGAATAAGAGTGACGGTACAGGAGAAACACTTGTAGCAAAGATGGACGCTAGTGAATTAAATCACGCTTCAACATCTACAAAGATTGCAAGAGTAATTTATAGTATTAACACAACGGATCCTAAAGGGTCCGTTGAAATACTCTTTGACGGTACAACAAATGCAACCGCATTGTTTCTTGCCGGTCAAGGTACAATAGATTTACAAACATCTGCTATACAGATATCTAACAATGCGAGCTCACCAACAGGCGACATTTTGTTTTCCACTCACAATTTTGTAAATGGAGACAGTTATTCCGTCATTTTAGAGGTTAGATAATATAAATAGAACAAAAGGGGAAAATACGCAACATGAAACTAATTAGAGAAGAAATCAATCAGGCTGAATACATTATTGAAGCAGATAATAATGGTAAAAAGTCTCATAAAATTAAAGGTATCTTCATGCAGGCAAACATTAAAAACCGCAATGGTCGTGTTTACCCACAGGAAGTATTAGAAAAAGAAGTAGGCAGATATAATAGAGAATTTGTACAGAAAAAAAGAGCGTTTGGTGAGTTAGGACATCCTGACGGACCAACAGTTAATTTAGAGAGAGTATCACATATCATAACTAAACTTGAAGGTGATAACAAAGGTAACTATATTGGTGAGGCAAAAATTACAGATACACCATATGGTAAGATTGTAAAATCTCTAATTGACGAAGGCGCACAATTAGGAGTTTCATCTAGGGGCATGGGTTCCTTGGAGAATAAAGGTGGTACGAACTATGTAAAATCAGACTTTTACTTAGCAACTGCTGCTGATATTGTTGCAGACCCTTCAGCACCTCAAGCATTCGTCAATGGCGTAATGGAAGGTAAAGAATGGGTATGGGACAATGGTATTATCAAGGAACAAGATGTTTCTGAAATACAAGACCAACTAAACCGTGCTAGGCGTGATGAGATTGCCAAAGCGCAAACTACTGCTTTTAATAATTTCATGCAGAAATTAACAAAACAATAAATAGTAGTACGCAATTTAAAATATTTTAAAATACGGAGAGATATTAAAAATGTCAGAAGAATTAAACAACGAAACAGAAATCGTTTCTGAAGCTCCTAAGGGACAAGACGCACCAAAAGCAGGTGCGACTAAAGGTGATTCCATGGTAAAAGGCGGTGATTACGAAGACGGAGGACCTGCAGTAGTAAGTCCAGACGCAAAATCTTCACCAACTGACCACGCTAAGAAAGTGAAAAAGGATTCATCTGCTCCTACGAAAGGTGCCGGTTCTCCGGACTCTGCTGAAAAAATGAAAAAAGAAGACGCAGATATGGACGACGCTGATGAAAAAGAAGACGATAAAGAAGATGAAAAAGATATGGAAGAAGCAATGCCTAAAACTAAATCAGGCATGATTCAAGCAATGTATGACAACATGAATAAAATGAAAAAGTCAGACATAGCTGCTTCTTACAAAAAAGTCATGGCTGCGATGAAAGGCATGGACGAAGAAGACGAAGACGAAGACGAAGATAAAAAAGAAAAAGAAATGGCATCTGCCTCTGAGAAAAAAGAAGCAGTAGAAAAAAGAGTAAAATCTATTGATGTATCAAATGATGTTAACGCTCTTGTTTCTGGCGATGATAGTTTATCTGAGGACTTTAAAACTAAAGCTGCAACAATCTTTGAAGCGGCAGTTAAATCAAAAGTAAAATCTGAAATTGAAAGATTAGAAGATGAATACTCAAATGAAATAACTGAAGCGAAAGAAAGTGTTAAAGAAGATTTAACTAATAAAGTTGATAACTACTTAAACTATGTTGTGGAAGAGTGGATGAAAGAAAACGAATTAGCAATTGAAAAAGGTATCAAAGGCGAAATTGCGGAAGATTTCATTGGCGGTCTAAAACAATTATTTGAAGACCATTACATTGACGTACCAGATGAAAAATATGATGTCCTAGAGGCAAAAGAAAAAGAACTGGATGAAGCGAAAGCTAAAATCAATGAAATGACGGCTTCAATGATTGAAAAGTCTCAACAAATCGCAGAGTTTACTAAAGAAGAAATTTTAGAAGACATTACATCTGGTCTTGCAGACACAGAAGTAGAAAAACTAAAATCTTTAGTAGAAGATATAAGTTACGAAGGTGCTGATGAGTACAAGAAAAAATTAGAAACTATTAAAGAATCTTATTTTGGTGCATCAAAAGCAGCTCCGGAATCAACTGAAAACGTTGATACAATTAACAACACTAGTAATGACAGCACAGTAGCGGATATGTCTGATAGCATGTCTCGTTATACGGATGCAATTAGTAGGGTAAAAGGTAGAGATATCTACAATAACCAATAATTAAGAAAAGGATAGAATTAAAATGTATAATTCAGAAAACTTACAGGAAAAGTGGTCTCCGGTTCTTGAGCATGCGGATCTACCAAAAATAGATAACCCATACAAAAGAGCGGTAACTGCTGTTATCCTAGAAAACCAAGAAAAAGCGGCGAGAGAAGACAAAGCTTTCTTAGGTGAGATTGCGAATGTAACTGGTTCAGCGATAGCTAACTGGGACCCAATCCTAATTTCACTTGTAAGAAGAGCAATGCCAAATCTTATTGCTTACGACATCTGTGGCGTTCAACCAATGACAGGACCAACTGGTCTTATCTTTGCAATGAAGTCCAGATTTACTTCAAACTCAGGTACAGAAGCACTATTTAACGAAGCAGATTCAGATTTCTCTGGAACTGGAACTCAAAGTGGTACTCTAAATCCAGGGTTGATGAACGATACTACAACTTCCGTTACTGCTGGTACTGGTATTGCAACTGCTACGGCAGAAGCATCATCATCTTTTGCAGAAATGGCGTTCAGTATTGAGAAATCAACTGTAACAGCTAAAACTAGACAGTTAAAAGCTGAGTACACAATGGAACTTGCACAAGACCTTAAAGCAATTCACGGCTTAGACGCTGAAACTGAATTAGCTAACATCTTGTCTGCTGAGATTCTTGCTGAGATTAACCGTGAAGTAGTAAGAACTATTTACGAAAAAGCAAAAAAAGGTGCAGGTGTTAATACAACAACTGCTGGAACTTTCGACCTTGATACTGATTCAAATGGTAGATGGTCTGTTGAGAAATTCAAAGGACTAATGTTCCAAGTTGAAAGAGACGCTAACGTAATCGCACAAGAAACAAGAAGAGGAAAAGGTAACATTGTTATCTGTTCATCTGACGTAGCAAGTGCTTTACAAATGGCAGGTATCTTAGATTACACTCCTGCTTTAAACAACAGTCTAAACGTAGATGATACTGGTAATACTTTTGCTGGAACATTAAACGGTAGATACAAAGTATATATTGATCCATATGCAAGTAACAATACTGCTGCTCAATACTATACTGTTGGATATAAAGGAACTTCACCTTACGATGCTGGTATGTTCTATTGCCCATACGTTCCACTACAAATGGTGAGAGCGGTTGGTGAGAACACATTCCAACCAAAAATTGGTTTCAAAACTAGATATGGTCTAATTAGAAACCCATTTGCGGAATCAAGTGCTCAAACTACTGACACTGGAAGTGACCAATCAAACATTTACTACAGAATGGTAAAAGTTACAAACTTAATGTAGGATTCATTTCCTCCAATGAAATCAAAGGGCGCTCAGGCGCCCTTTTTTTTGGTCTCCTGTTCTTATACATAGTATAGTCATCAACTTAAACAACTAGCAGGTGAGGCTAGAGATATGGAGAATATATGTTTAAAAAACTGACTTCATTCCTGATTGTAGTATCAGGCATGATTTTATTATCTACAACTACACAAGCAAAAGACCCTAAAATTGGTTTCATCTACATTGGTCCTCCAGGCGACCACGGCTGGACTTATATGCACGACCAAGGTAGACAAGACATTGAAATTGAATTAGGTTTTGAAACCACATACATTGAAAACGTACCAGAAAACGCTGATGCTACTAGAGCAATACAAAAATTAGCAGCTTCTGGACACGATTTAATCTTTACAACATCTTTCAATTACATGGATCAAACTTTAGAAGTGGCAGAACAATACCCAGATATAAAGTTTGAACATGCAACTGGTTACAAAAGACTAGACAATGTTTCAACATATTCATCAAGGTTCTATGAAGGTAGAACTATTAGTGGACATATTGCCGCTAAAGAAAGTAAGACAGGCATTATAGGTTATATTGCCAGTTTTCCAATACCTGAAGTTGTAAGAGGTATTAACGCTTTCATGTTGGCTGCACAAAAGGTAAATCCAGATATTCAAATTAAGATTATATGGGCATACACTTGGTACGACCCGGCAAAAGAGGGTGATAGTGCAAAAACTTTAATCAATCAAGGTGCAGATATTATAGTACAACATACTGATACATATGCACCATGTAGAGTGGCACAGGAGATGGGTGTGAAAGCATTTGGTCAAGCAAGTGACCAATATAAGTTTTGTCCAGAGGCACATCTAACCGCAATCATTGATGAGTGGGGACCCTACTATGTTGCAAGAGCGAAAGCATTAGCAGATGGTACATGGGAATCTACTGATACATGGAAAGGTTTAGATAGTGGCATGGTACAAATGGCAAAATACACCAATATGCATCCAAATACAAAGTATGAGGCGATTGCCATAGAGAATGCTTTGAGTGAAGGTAAAATGCATTCCTTTGAAGGACCTATTTACAATCAGGCAGGCGAACTAATGGTACCAGAAGGTGAAGTTGCACCTGACGGTATGTTACTAGGCATGAACTGGTACGTAAAAGGTATAGACGGACAACTACCACAATAATTAACAAAAGGCGCCTTCACGGCGCCTTATAAATAGTAGTATGACAGATTTAAGTTTATCAGAAAAACAACCTACTACTTTAGATTACGCTGACCCTACGAAATTTAAGTTTCAGATAATCAAATTACCTACTGTAGAGTACAATACCACAGCGGCAAACGTGCCTGGTATTACATTAACAGAAATGACCCAACCTACAAGACTACAGCAATTAAAGATTGCAGGTAATGATATAAGCTTTGATGATTTAACAGTTACATTTATTGTAGATGATGAACTCATTAATTATAGAAAAGTACATGACTGGATGGTAGGTCTAGGTCAAGTAGATAGTGATAACAAGTTTAGAGATATATTAACAGAAGGAAAAGATAGATTTCCTTTATCTCAATTACATGCAACAAAAGGTAGCACACCTGATGGTGCAGTATATTCAGACGCTAAACTTATACATTTGTCAAACAGAAACGTACCTAAAGTAGAGGTAAGTTTTGTAGATTGTTACCCTAAATCATTAAGTGCTTTAGACTACAATCAAGGTGCAACTGATACAGAATACTTACAAGCGACAGTAACCTTTGGTTACAAGTATCACAGTTTCACTACGCCTTTTTAAGACGTATATATATTATTAGGATTAAATTATGAACTTAGACGAACTACAGCAGGCTGCTGAAAAAGATTTGAAGATTGACGATACTGAACTTGACATAGAAAGTTTAAATACACCAATCATACACGCCAAGTACCTCAAACATTACTCTACCTATAGTCTCATGCTGACAAAAGCACAGAGTGAATATTCTTCTTTGTATAAAAGAAAGTGGGTATTCTATACAGGTAAAGCAGACCCAGAGGAATATAAAGAGAAAAACTTTGAACTTAAAGTATTACGACAAGACGTAGGCACTTTTATAGAAGCAGACGAAGAAATTGTTAAACAACAACAAAAAGTTTCTTATTTAAAAATTGTATGCCATTATTTAGAGAACACATTGAAACAAGTCAACAACAGAGGTTTTCAAATAAAGAACGCCATTGACTGGAAAAGATTTACGGAAGGAAGTATGTAATGATATTTTGTATAGGTAACGGCGAAAGCAGAAAGAACTTTGATTTAGAAACACTACGACCATACGGTAAGATATATGGTTGTAACGGACTGTATAGAGATTTTACACCTGACATATTACTGGCAATGGACTATAACATATGCCACGAAATATATCGTAGTGGTTATGCCTTTGACCATCCTGTTTATTTAAAAACATGGCAAAAGAATCCACATTCCATGTATGAAAAACTATTTCATCCTGAAACCGCGGCAAAATTTATTGGTCAAAACATAGACCCATATGAATATACTGATGAGTGGGCATGGCGTGGCGAGAAGAAAAGATTTTTTGTTTGTTGGGCAAACAATAGAGACTTAATGAAAAAAATGAGAGAAGAACGAAAAGACTGGAACGAAGATGATTTTAAGTTATATCTCAGCGAAGACCAAGAAGGTTATCTCATTACATGGACAAAGAAAAAAGATAAAGTAATGGGTTTAGGTAAGTATGCGGTGGAGAAAACAAATGCAGGTATATTAATTGCACAGATGGCAGCAGATAAAGATAAACTCATTTATCTACTAGGTTATGATTATCACTCTAAAGACAAAACAGTAAACAATATGTACAAGGGTACAAAAGGTTATGTAGGTACAAATGCAAAAGCAATAGTACCAGATAACTGGATAATGCACACAAAGAGATTACTTAATCACTATGACAAAGACCACAAATTTGTCCATGTTGGTGATCCTATAGAAGAATTAGCAGACAAAAAGAACTGGGAAAATATCTCTTACGAAGAACTTAATGAGCGAATTAGCCGTAACGAAATTTAACGAAGCGTACATTAAGTGTACAAGTGAAGATTTAGGACTCTTACAGTCTCTATCTGACTTCTTTACGTTTCCTGTACCAGGTGCCAGTTTTATGCCATCAGTACGAGCCAAAAGATGGGACGGCAAAGTACGTCTTTTTTCAAAGGCGACAGGAAAAATTTATGCTGGACTGTTACCTTACATACAGCATTTTTGCAAGGAAAACAGCCATACAATCATACTAGACGAGTCCTTAACCATTGGTGATGGCGTTCCTACCAATGATGTTTCCAAGTTTATTGACAAATTATCATTGAAAGACATAGAGATAAGAGATTATCAATTAAATGCGGTGACCCATGCATTGAACAATAAAAAGACAATACTCTTGTCACCTACTGCCTCAGGTAAGTCATTAATCATTTATTGTATTATAAGAATGATGAAAGTTTTAGGTCACAGGTGTTTATTGATTGTGCCTACCACATCTTTGGTAGAACAAATGTACAAAGACTTTATTGATTATGGTTGGGACGCTGAGAAGTATGTACAACGAAAGTATTATGGTTATGAGATTGATGATAGCAAACCTATTGTTGTTTCTACATGGCAATCACTGGCGACCTTTGATAAGAAATACTTTGACCAATTTGGTTGTGTCATAGGTGATGAAGCACATTTATTTAAGTCTAAAGAGTTACAGAAAATATTAGGTGCTTTAATAAACGCTAAATATAGAATAGGTACCACTGGTACTTTAGATGATAGTAAGACACACAAGCTTGTACTTGAAGGTCTATTTGGCACCGTACATCATGTTACGACAACACGAGAGCTGATAGACAGGAAACAACTTGCTGACCTAAAAATACAATGTATTGTGTTGAAGTATCCTAAAGAGGATTGTATTCAAGTCAAAGGTCTAAAGTACCAGGAAGAAATGGATTTTATAGTTTCACATGAAAAGAGAAACAAGTTTATTCGTAACTTAGTACGAAAACAAACTGGTAATACTTTGGTATTATTTCAGTATGTAGAAAAACATGGTAAGATATTACATCAAATGATTGGTGATACTATTGACCCACAAACACGAAAACTCTTTTTTGTTTATGGTGGTACAGATACAAAAGATAGAGAAACAGTCAGGAGTATAACAGAAAATGAGACCAATGCTATTATCGTTGCAAGCTACGGTACGTTCAGTACCGGTATTAACATCCGCAATTTACATAACATTGTTTTTGCTAGTCCTTCTAAATCTAAAATTCGCAATCTCCAGTCTATTGGTAGGGGTCTTCGTCTTGGTGGTAATAAAGACGTTGCTACGTTGTATGATATATCTGATGATTTTACCTATAAGAGTTATAAGAACTTTACTATGAACCATTTCCTAGAAAGGATAAATATCTATAGTGAGCAAGAGTTTGACTATGAAATATTTAATGTGGACCTTATATGACAGATAGAAAAGAAATAAAAACAAAGACAGTTACAATACCTACACCTAGAATGTTAAAATTATCAACAGGTGAACAGGTTATCTGTATCATGTATGTACAGGAAGGTAGTGATTTTATTCGCTTATCTGACCCTTATAAAATAGAATTACATAATTTTGATATGGATCCTACACAATACTATATGGAAGAAAGAATGTCAATGAAACCTTGGGTGTGGCAATCCAGTGATAAAATCTTTTCTATACATAAGAATAATATAATGACTATCGCCATGCCTAACGCAGAAATCAAAGATTACTATAATAATATACGTTTAGGGCATATAAAGATTCCTGCACAGGAAAAACTAAAACCCATGCCTAGTGAGGACGAGTTTAACAGATTACTTGATAAACTTGGTGATGAAGACTACTTTGATGTCATTGAACATCTTAAAGGTAAGAAGACGGTACACTAAGATATACCTGTATCTGAAGGAGGGACACCGCCCATTATATACTAACCCACCAATAAAGTCAAGCCTTTTTTTAATTAACTTATTAAAGCTTTACTTTTTATCAAAAATGTGTTATAATACATATAATTTAATAAAGGAAATTTATTATGACTGAAACAGTAAAACTAAAAACACCTAAGAAAAAGGAACATTATGTTTCCAATAAGGAGTTTTTAGTTGCAATGAAAGAATTTAAAAAGAAGTGTTTAGCTGCAGAGAAAAGAGGAAGAAGGCAACCACCTATAAGTGATTACATAGGTGAATGTTTTTTAAAGATTGCCAATCATCTATCTTACAGACCAAACTTCATTAACTACACATACAAAGAAGATATGATATCTGATGGTATAGAGAATTGCCTACAGTATGTATCAAACTTTGATCCAGAAAAAAGTAACAATCCTTTTGCTTACTTTACACAAATTATATACTACGCTTTTATTCGTAGAATACAAAAAGAAAAGAAACAAACAACAATCAAACAGAAACTTATTCTTAAATCAGGACTAGATGAATTAGTTTTACAGGCCGGTGATGATGGTGATTATCAAAATCAATATGCGGACTTTCTAAAGAAGAACATGATTGAGACAGAACCAGAGAAACCAAAAGAGAAAAAGGTAAGAAAGAAAGAACCTAAGAAATTAGAATACTTTATGCAATGACAGAAAAGATTATAATTGTAGGAGGTGGTAGTGCAGGCTGGATGTCAGCGGCAACACTTATCAAAGCCTTTCCTCACAAAGACATCACCGTAATAGAAAGTCCTAATACACCCACCGTAGGTGTAGGTGAAAGTACCATTGGTAGTATTAATGATTGGTTATCTTTCTTAGAACTAGAAGATAAGGACTGGATGCCTCATGTAGGTGCTTCCTATAAATTAAGTATTAAGTTTACAGACTTTTATAAAAAAGGTGAAGAATTTCATTACCCATTTGGTTTACCTTATGAACCTTATATTTCTAATGATACACGAAACAAATGGTATTTAAAGAAACATTTACAGAATTGTAAAACATCTGACTATGCTGAATGTATGGCACCACAAATTGCCTTAGCGAATACAAACAAAATGGCAAAATCTTTTGATGGTTTTGATTATCACAAAGACGCTGCTTATCATTTTGACGCTTTACTCTTTGCAAAATATCTAAAAGAGAATTATTGTTTACCAAGAGGTGTAAAACATATAAAAGAACATATAAACACCGTAGAAACAAATGAACATGGTATTATATCATTGAACGATAAACATACTGCCGACCTATACTTAGATTGCACAGGCTTTAAATCTTTGTTAATGAAAGAAGTAAATAGTAAGTTTATTCACATGAACCATATTTTACCAAATGATAGTGCATGGTCAACAAAATTAGAATATACAGATAAAGAAAAACAATTAGAACCATATACAAATTGTACCGCTATAGAAAACGGTTGGGTATGGAATATACCTCAATGGCAAAAGATTGGTACTGGTTATGTTTATTCAAGTAAGTATATTGATGATGACCAAGCGTTAGAAGACTTTCATAACTATTTGGGAAAACCAAAGAATGTAAATTATAAAAAAACAGGTATGAGAGTAGGTAGACATAAACATATGTGGAAAAAGAATGTATGCTCTATAGGACTGGCTGCAGGTTTTATTGAACCTTTAGAAAGTACAGGTCTCCTTCAAACACATGTATTTTTATTAAAACTTGTAAAGAATTTAGAACGAGGCAAAGTATCACAGTTTGATAAAGATACACACAATTTAGAATGTAATGATATATTTGATAACTTTGTTGCCTTTGTGGCGATGCATTATTCTTTATCACATAGAGACGATACACAATATTGGCGTGATGTAAGAGAAAGAAGTATTGCGGAGTTAGAACTAGTGCAAAAAGTAATGAAAGTAAAACACATTGACCATTATTTTACAATAGATGGTGGTATGCATTATATTGCCACAGGTATGAATTATGATCCTATCTCTATGACAGATATATTAACAAAACAATATGAACTAGACACAGATATAATAGATGAAAAATATGTGGCAACATTTGATACAAATAAGAATAGATGGAAAAATAATGCCAAAAAAGAACTTACATTATATAAATTTTTAAAGGAGAATATACATGGGTAAAATTGCCTTGATTAACGACACCCATTTAGGTTGTAGAAATGATAATCCTAATTACCATGAGTATATCTACAAGTTTTGGGAAGAACAGTTTTTTCCTTATATAGAACAAAACAATATAGATACAATCATACATTTAGGTGACGTGTTAGATAGACGTAAGTATGTGAATTTTAAAACACTACAAGATTTCAATGAAAGAATAGTCAAAAGATTAAACGCCTATAATGTACATATCATTGTAGGTAACCATGACACCTATTATAAGAACACAAACAATGTCAATGCACCACAAGAATTGTTAAGTCAATACCATGTGTATAGTCAACCAACAAAGGTGACAATAGATGATATGAACATGTTAATGATACCTTGGGTAACACCTGAGAACTATGATAAAACAAAGATGATGTTAGAACAAGAAAGTGCTGACATGGTACTAGGTCATTTAGAAATCAAAGGTTTTGAAATGCACAATGGTCATGTGAGTGATACAGGTTTAGAACAATCATTATTCAGTAGATATGAAAAAGTATTATCTGGTCACTTTCACAAAAAGAGTGACAACGGCCATATATACTATTTGGGTAGTCAATATGAAATGACTTGGTCAGATTATAATTGTCCTAAAAACTTTCATGTACTGGACACAGAAACAAGAGAAATAGAAGCCATTCGTAACCCTTTGACTATTCATTCTAAAATATATTACAATGATGAAACAACAGACTATGCAAATTTTGATTATGATACATGCAACCATAAATATATTAAACTCATTGTAGAAAAGAAAACAGATTACTTTATGTTTGATAAGTTTGTTGATAACATATATCAAAACGCCAAACCTTATGACTTAAAGATAATAGAAGACTATTCAGACTTAGACGCTACGAGTGTGGCAGACGATATAGTGGAACAAAGTGAAGATACCCCTACTTTACTGGACACCTATATAGAACAAACAGATACTACCTTAGATAAAGGTAGATTAAAAAACTTGATGAAAAGTTTATACACGGAGGCATTTGATTATGAGTAATGATTACCCAGACCACTTGTATTATAACAATACATACTTTTTTGGTCCTTATTTACATCATGGTAGAGTTGACCCTAAATTTATTAAAGACTTATTAGCCATAGGTGAGAAATCACAGGATATGGTTGATATGAAAAAGAACTTAGCAGGTGATTTAAAAGGTGAGTGGAAGTTTAGTGAAGAAGACCAAAGATGGTTTTGTAAACACATGAGATTAAACTTTGAACATTATGTGAAACAACGTGCCAGTTGGCATGCTGATTCAGAATTAGAAAAAAGAGGATATATTATAGATAACGTATGGATTAATTATCAACATCCAGGTGATTATCAACCAGAGCATATACATGCAGGTGATTTTAGTTGGGTTATTTATTTACAGAATCCACCAGGACTAGAAGAAGAAAGAGATAACCACGATACACGAGGTCCTGCACCAGGTACAATTACCTTCTCTTATGGTGAGGGTGTTGGTATGTCAATTGAAAACTATGCTGTCATCAATCAAAACTTTGCCAATAAAGTAGGTGACTTCTTTATATTTCCGGCACAATTAAGGCATTCTGTACCACAATTTAAGAGTGAGGGTGTGAGAATATCTATAAGTGGGAATGGTAGTTTCCAAGAAAAACATAGTCCATATAATGATTACTTTTATGGAGAACAAAGAATAAACAATTAATGATAATATTTGAAACGATAAGGTGGAAGAACTTTCTTTCCACTGGCAATACCGGTATAGAAGTAAAACTAAACGAACACCAAGATACACTTATTGTAGGTCACAATGGTGCAGGTAAATCAACAATACTTGACGCCTTGTGTTTTGGTCTTTTTAATAAACCTTTTAGAGATATTAAGAAAGAACAAATGGTCAATAGTGTTAATCTAGGTGGCACAGAAATAGAAATAGAGTTTAGTATCTCTAATAATAAGTACAGAATTAAACGTGGCATTAAACCTAATGTGTTTGAAATACACCTGAATGGTGAACTTGTCAATCAGGATGCCTCTATTGCTGACCAACAAAAATACTTAGAACAACAAATATTGAAATTTAATTACCGTAGTTTTACACAGGTTGTTATACTAGGCAGTAGTGCATTTGTACCTTTTATGGAATTAAAATCACCACATAGACGAGAAGTTGTGGAAGATATACTTGATATAAAGATATTTTCTGTAATGAATATGTTAGTAAAGATACAAATAAAAGAAATACAAGACCAGTTACGAGATATTGATAGAGAGATTGATATTACCAAAAACAAAGTAGAGACACAGGAAAGATATATTGAACAAACAGGTAAGCAAACACAATCTACAATAGATGATTACAATAAGAAGATACAAGAAAACAAAGACGCATTAAACAAATACAATGACCATAAAGCAGAGTTAGAAAAAGTATTAAACAAAGAAAAAGAAAAGATACTAGATGAGAATAAGGTACGAGAACAAGTAAAGAGATTAAATGCCTTTGAAACACAGTTTGAAACAAAAGTCAATGAGTGTACTAAACATAAAAAGTTTTATGAAGCACATGATAATTGTCCTACATGTCAACAGACTATAGACCCACAGTTTAAATCAGAAAAGATATCTAAAGAAAACAACCAGATGTTAAAGTTTAATCAGGCATTAGAAGATGTTGCCAAAGAAATATCTAGTAAACAACGAAGACTACAAGCCATTGCAAGTGTCTATGAGAATATGAAAGTAACAGAAATAGATATTGCGAAGTTTGAACAATCTAGTAACGAACTACAAAACATTAATCGTAAATTAGAAAGTCAAGTAAATACTCTTATGCAACAAAGTGAAGAAACAGGTAATGCAAAAGGTAAACTAGAGTCCTTACAAGAAATGATGGCACACCACGAGAGTGAACAGTTACGAAAAAAAGAAGAACTAGATTATCTACAGGCTGCCAGAGTAATGTTGGCAGATACAGGTATCAAAACAAAAGTTATCAAACAATATCTGCCTATAATGAACCAGTTGATAAACAAATATTTGGCGTCTATGGACTTCTTTGTTAATTTTAAATTAGATGATGAGTTTAGAGAGATTATAAGAAGTAGATTCCGTGATGACTTTAGTTATAGTAGTTTTAGTGAAGGTGAAAAGATGAGAATAAATCTGGCACTATTGTTTACATGGCGTGCCATTGCTAAGATGAAGAACAGTATATCTACCAATCTATTAATGTTAGATGAAATATTTGACAGTAGTTTAGATGGTCAAGGTACAGATGACTTTCTAAAGATACTGAATACACTAGAAGGTGAGAATGTGTTTATCATATCACATAAGACAGACCTGATGGCAGATAAGTTTAAAAACATAATGAGGTTTGAGAAGTACAAAAACTTTACAAGGATTGTTGAGTGAAATATTTTCCAGTAGTTGTAGATAATTTCTTCCGTAATCCAGATTTGATAAGAAAACTGGCATTGAGTTTAAACTATACACCTGATGATAAAGGTAGATGGCCTGGTCAGCGAAGCGAACAGTTACATACAATAGACTATGAATTGTTTATGAGTATTATGTTAAAGATTATGTCTATCTATACAGACTTTGCTTATTCAAACGTTACATGGGAAAATGCTAGTCTTTACTTTCACAAAATAAAAGATACAGGTGATAAAGAACTGAATAAAGGTTGGATTCATATTGACCAAGACTTTGAATTAGCAGGACTATGTTATTTGAATCCTGGTGTAAATGATATAAACACAGGCACCTCACTTCACTCAATAGAAGACCACCACAAGTACGAAAGACATTATTATAAACATTTGTATTATCGAGGCGACAATGTGGATATAAATGATTATAAGAAAGAACTGAAAGAACACAATGACAAATATACAGAAACAATGAGAATATCTAACGTGTATAATAGAATGATTACCTATGATACAAAAGAACATCATTGTTTAAATGGCATATCAGAGAATGAAGAAAGATTAACTATGTTATTGTTTATGAGTGATATATCACCAGAAGGTAAGTTTCCTGTTTCCAGAATACAAGATGACAAACAGTATGATAACTTTATTGAAGAAAGGATAAATTTTTTATTATGAAGATAACAATTGCCAGATTACGAAGTGGTACAAATTATAAAGAACCACTACACGATATTATGGATAGTTTCTATGACCTATACAGACGATACATGGAAGAAAATACACAACACACTTATGGTGTTTATAACTTTGGATGGGGTCATGCAAACAGAAAAAAGTTAGATGATATACCAGATAGTGACGTTATTATTATACCAAGTGAGAATGAATTTACACAACACATTAAAAACTTTGTTGACCCAAGGCACAAAGCAAGAAGTGATGAAATGGTCAAACAAATAGGTGAACACCTATCAAATAAACATGTAATGATATGGCGTAGTGATAGAGCAGATAATGAAGAACTGTATCGTAACAAAACATTTAAAGACCAACCCATTGGCAAGTTTAGTACATTAGACGAAATGGATATACCTGGTGGACTACATGGCATGAAGTATCATTTTATTACAGAAAACTATCCGGCAAAACTAGATGAAACACGAGACATAGATTTTGTCTATTGGGGTACAGATAAACGTAAGACAACAGAAAATGTTGATAGTGGTGATCCTAGGCACAAAGTATTTAAACAGATATACAAAGAAAAGAAGTTGTCCTCATACTGGATTGGTAAATTTAGTAATATAGAAAGAAATATGAAGATAAACCGTATGGTGCATATATTACCATATCTAACAAGTGGTAAAGGTACATTGTGTTTTAACTGGATGAGTGAGACAGCCACAACAAGTAGATACCATGAGGCATTGGCCTGTGGGTTGATACCATTTGTATGGCATAACTATGATGTAAACAATACAATAGTCGCTGACCCATGGCAGAGAGTATCAAGTGTAGAAGAACTCTATGAAAAGTATGAAGAATTAAATGGAGCCAAAGGTGATTTATGGGGTCAAAAACTGATGGACATAGAAGAAGAATATAAAAAGAATGTCCTGAAATCAAAAGATGAGTATTATCAACTATTTAAGACAAGGCTTGACAAATTGTTAGAATTATGATAGGATATAGAATTATATTATGGAAAAGAAAATAGATCCGCTACTAGAAGAGCAATGGGAGGTTTTTCAAAAAGAAAACCCAAGTGCGACATATCGTCACGTTGATGAGAATGAACTGGTAGATAGACTAACAAAAGAATTAACTTATGCTTCTAATATGTCAGTAGAAGAATACACACTATATCAAAAATGGTGTGAAGTAAAAAACAAATATCCTGCACAAAAAGTAAATACTTTATTTGGTGAAGAAAGTCAATTAGTTGACCAGTCAAAAGATAAGTTATTAGTACATGTGAAAAACAATATATGGTCACCTAAAGACCCTATGGACTTTGAAAAGTTAGAACCAGAGTTAATCTATACAAAAGACATACCCAATGGGTCACAATTGTGGAATGCAATTCGTACATTTGCTTCTACAATGAAAAACAATAACAACATAGGTCGTAACCTTAACTTTATTGTAAGAGATAAACCAACAAAGAAATACTTAGGTGTTATTTGTATCTCATCAGACTTTTTAGATTTAACACCAAGAGACAATTACATAGGTTGGGATAGAGAACGTAAAACGAAGAAGATGATTAATCATACGGCAATAGGTAGTACGATTGTGCCACTACAACCACTAGGGTTTAATTATACAGGTGGTAAGTTATTGGCGTTATTATGTTTATCTGATAAAGTACAAGAAATATGGAAAAGAGAATATGGTGACACGATGGTAGGTGTAACAACAACAAGTCTATATGGTAGTTTTAGTCAGTATCAAAATCTTAAATACTGGAAGAAAAGAGGTCATAGTTCAGGTAGTGTATCTTATGAAGCAACAAAACCTACAATTTCTATGATACGAGATTGGTTAAAAGAAAATCATACAAGAAAATACTTTGAATGGTATGGTGCAACAAAACCTACAGGCCAGCCTTATAAGAGAGACCACAGAAATAGGTCACATACATTTGCCTACAGTAAGTTAGGCATACCAAGAGAGATTACAAAGTCTGCTCATAGTCGTGGTATCTATTTTAGTACACTATATGATAACACTTGCGAATTTTTAAAAGAAGAAATAACGGAAGATAAGTTAAAAAAATCATTTGATAGTAGTATTGAAGGACTTGTAAATGTATGGAAAAACAAGTATGCTAGTAAGCGTATTAAATCATTGATTAACCAGTCTAGGACGAACATGGAGACACTTTATTATGATGACTTGATACATCTAACTTGGGAAGAAACAAAGAATAAGTATCTAAAACAGGTAGGAAGATGAGAACATTTAGCGAACACCACATCTGTTGCAAAAATACAACAGTACAAAAATGATAAGTCATTGAAAAACAACGATTTTAATTTATATTATTTTGTTGACATTTGAACCAAAATGGTATAGGATATAGAAATAATTAACGAGGTATTATGAAACAAATTAGTAAAGAACAAAAATCAAATTTAGCAAGATTACTTGCAACAGAAAATCTTAACATAGAACACAGAAAAGTTAAGACGGCTTATTTTATTCCTAAAACTAGAACTTTATGCCTTCCAATATGGGAAGATATGAGTAACGATTTATATGACCTTTTATGCGGACACGAAGTTGGTCACGCTTTATATACTCCACAAGATGAAACAGTTTTAAAAGAAGCAATGAAGAATATTCCTCATTCATACTTTAATGTTGTAGAAGACATTAGAATTGATATGAACATGAAGAAGAAATATCCTGGTTTAAGAAAATCTTATTTCAATGGTTATAAAGAATTAGTTGAAAGAGACTTCTTTGGTAATATCCAAGAAGACGCTAACTCTATGAGATTTATTGATAGACTTAATATCTTTACTAAATCTGGTAACTTAGAACAAACAATTGAATTTAACGAACAAGAACAAGAATTTGTTAACAAGTCACAAAAACTTGTTACATTTGATGATGTTATACAATTAGCAACAGAAATCTTTGAATACTCTAAAGAAGAAAACTACGATCCTGAAAATGACCCATTACAACAAGTAGAAGCACAAAATGAAAATGGCGAAGAAGGTGAAGAAGAAACACAATCAGAGGAAAGTGAAAGTAATGGCGAAGAAGAAAACCAACAAGATAATGATGAAGGCGATACTACCACATCTACAAATGATAAACCTGCGACCAACGAAGAAGCAGAAACACAATCAAAACCGTCAACAGGTGAAAAAGGTAGTCACAACCCAGATATAAATGCTGGTGTAACAAAACCTACTAATGTGGCACAAACAGATGTTGCCTTTGAAGAAAACAAATCTACTCTATCTAATACTGATGAAAAAACAAAAGATAATTTATATGTTACATTACCAAGTATTAAATCTAGTGTGATTGTTGATTACAAAGAAGTATCAAACAAAATGAGTGAGTATCTTTCTACCACATATACAGATAAGTCATACAATTATAATATTAAAGATATTGCTAAAAGAAATACAAGATTTGCTGAGTTCAAAAGAAAACAAATGAAAACTGTACATTATATGGCAAAAGAATTTGAAATGAAGAAAGCGGCAGATAACTATAATAAAACACAACAAGCAGTATCTGGTTCTTTAAATATGAACAAAATACATTCTTACAAATATAATGATGATATCTTTAAGAAGTTACAAGTAGAACCAGGTGCTAAAAATCATGGTATGATTATGTTTATTGATTGGTCTGGTAGTATGAGTGATAACTTAGAGGATACTATTAATCAAACATTAAACTTAGTTATGTTTTGTAAGGCAGTACAAATACCTTTTGAAGTATATGCCTTCTCAGATATCAATTCTAAATATTTTGAACCCAATAGTGAAATGAATGATTACTGGAGAAGTGATAGAAAGTCAATTCAAATTGCACCATTCAATCACAAACCTGGTGACTTGTTTGTTGAAAATGTTACACTTATTAATTTTCTATCAAGTAGAATGAAACCAAGAGAATACAATGAAGGTATGCAAAACCTTTTTGGTATAGGTGAGTGTTATGGTAGTCATCATCGAGGTAGATATTATAGAAGTGCTTATGAACCACAATCTGAGGAAGATTACAACGTGGTACAATCACCACAATGTATGAGACTTGGTGGTACGCCGTTAGACCCTTGTATCATTGCGGCTACAACTATTGTAAAAGAATTTATTACAAAGAATAAAATACAGAAAATGAACACAATCTTTTTAACTGATGGTTGTGGTCACACATTACAAAATGTTGTATTGAATGACGGTAGAGTATCTAACGAAAATAGTCACAAACACAATATTGTTATTAGAGATAATGAAACAAAAACAAATACTACTTATGATGGTTATGGTTTTAACTCAACACATAAACCTATGTTAGATTTGTTTAAAAGAAAAACTGGTAGTAAAGTTATTGGATTTTATATATCTGCTCGTAATAATGTATCCTATTATGACATCAATAATTTTCTACCAGTTGAAGCAGGCAACGAAGGTGTTGAAGCAGTAAGACAAAAAATGAGAAAAGATAAAGTTGGTATCATTACTGGTAATGGTTATGATGAATTGTTTATCTTACCTAAAAAGAACTTAAAAATTGTTGATGAAGAAGCGAATATAGACCCTTCTATGACACCAGCAAAAATGAAACAACAATTCCTTAAAACGCTGAAAACAAAGAAAACAAGCAGAGTTTTATTAAACAAATTCGTAGAAAGAGTAGCATAATGAGTGGCTGCGACAAGTTGTCAAGTAAATTAATTGATAACCTATTGAAAAATAAAGGTTTTAAATTGTATTATTTACTTGACTTTACAGCAAAACTATGATAGGATATAGAGATAATTAAAAATAAAGAGGAAAACATTATGAAATTAAATGATAAACAAAAACAATTTGTAGAGACTGCTTACAAAGAACTTGGTACTGATACAGTAACAAGAAAGCAAGTCCAAGAAATTGAGACTAAATTTAATCTAACTGGTAACAGTTGGTTAGTTAATTCAGGAGACTACAAAGTGGGTCGTGGTGTATATAAATTACCTGTTAACGGTATGGTTAATCCATCTAAGAATGTTAAACAGAAATTATCACCTGTACAACCACAAGAAAAGGTTACACTTAAAACTACTGAACGTGTTGCTGATAATCTAGTGCCTTCTAAAGAGGCAACTTTTGTATCTTTTGGTAACTACAAAGATATTAAGAATATTGTTAAATCTGGTATCTTTTATCCTACTTTCATTACTGGTTTATCTGGTAATGGTAAGACACTTAACATAATTCAAAGTTGTGCTGAGTTAAAACGTGAATTAATTAGAGTTAACATAACTGTTGAAACGGACGAAGATGATTTACTTGGTGGTTTCAGATTAGTTGACGGTGCTACAGTATGGCATGACGGTCCTGTTGTTGACGCTATGAAACGTGGCGCTGTTCTTTTACTTGATGAGATTGACTTAGCAAGTAATAAGATTATGTGTTTACAACCTATCTTAGAAGGTAACGGTGTGTTCCTTAAAAAGATTGGTAAATTTGTAGAACCACAATCTGGTTTTAATGTAATCGCTACTGCCAATACAAAAGGTAAAGGTAGTGATGACGGAAGATTTATTGGTACTAACATACTCAATGAAGCATTCCTTGAAAGATTTCCTGTTACTTTTGAGCAACAGTATCCTCCTATCAAGGTAGAACAAAAAATACTTGATAACGTTATGGATGCCTATAACTTAAAAGATGACAAGTTTACAGAAAACCTAGTTAAATGGGCTGATGTAATTCGTAAGACTTTCTATGATGGTGGTGTTGATGAGATTATCGCTACTCGTAGATTAGTACATATCATTAATGCTTATGCTATCTTTAAGAACAAACTAAAATCTGTTCAAGTGTGTGTAAACAGATTTGATGATGATACTAAAAACAGTTTCCTTGATTTGTATTCCAAAGTTGACGCAGGCGTTAATATGGAAGACCTATCAGGAAATGTCAATGATGATGAGACAGTAGAGGATAGTAATATCTAATATGAAATTCATTCATAATGTAGACCTCGTAGGTGGCGGAACTCATAATCCCGCCACCGCTAAATCTACTTTGAGCGGGTTAAGCATAAAAGTAATGTGTGTTAATTCCATTAACAAGAACTTCGGGCAGTACGAAGGATCCGCTCCAACTAACTAATAAAGATATGACAATAACAGTAATAGTAAAAAATAACAACGTAGAAAAAGCTATTAGAACCTTAAAGAAAAAGGTCCTAAAAGAAGGTCTCTTAAAAGAAATAAAACAAAGGCAATATTACGAAAAGCCTACGTTAAAGAGACAAAGAAGACATAAAGAAAATCTAAAACGTGTTGCTAAATTAAATAAGCAACGAGAACGTGAAGGATTTTAAAAGAATTTCTGTTGATGACACGGCGGAATAAACACCATAAACTAAAGGAGTATATTATGGCAAGAACAAGAATAGCAAACAGCACAAAATTTCTTAATGCAATGTTAAGAGGTGCTAGTGTAACCTGGACGGAAGCACAAAAAAAATTTAGTTTGAAATCACCAAGAAGCGTGGTTAACAAATTAAGAGAAGATGGACATTGTGTGTACATCAATAAATCAGCAAAAGGTACTAGTTACAGAATTGGTACACCTTCAAAAGCGTTAGTGGCTGCAGGTTTTGCTATGTTAGAAGGCGCTTCTGCATAAATAGTCATGTGGCAATTCATAAGACCACTTGAATGTTGCCTCTCGTAAAGACAACATATTCAGCCTTTTTATGGTTTGGGCTTGTAAAAAATTAAACCATAACTATATAAATACTAATGTACGCCATAATGGGTACATTTTAAACTCGCTTAAAAGGAGAAAAACTATGAATAAAACTCTATCAATATGGAATGACCTACGACCATTTACTGTAGGCTTTGATAGTATCTTTGACCATTTTGACAATCAGTTAGAACATACAAGGTCACAAAATCAAACTTATCCCCCATACAACATTAACAGAATTGACGACCTCAATTATCAAGTTGAAATGGCACTTGCCGGTTTCAGTAGAAGTGATATTGATGTCCAGTACGCTGACAATCAATTAACTGTTAAGTCCGTACATAGTGATAAAGATGAAAAAGATACTATTCATAGAGGCATATCAAAAAGACATTTTACTAGACGATTTACTGTAGCAGATGATGTTATGGTAAAAGGTGCTAAGATGGAAGATGGTATGCTTTTAATTGACTTGGAAAAAATAGTACCAGAGGAAAAGAAACCTAGAACTATTGAAATTAAATAATGAATAAATGATAGGGTGGGCGTTATGCCCACCCACCACTATATTATGAGCATACTTTTTGAAACACATATACTACACAAACACTTAGACCTTAACCTAGAGGTCATTAAACATCATTGTCGTGGCATAAGAATACATGGCAAAGGTAGAGACGTTTCTAACATAGGTGGTTGGCAAAGTGAAGACTTATACGGCGACCATCCTGAACTTTACGATTTATTTGAATCCATAGATGAATATGGTAATGAATATTCTCAACATGTAAATAGAGACCACGTTAAACTTGATAACGTGTGGGTAAACTTTAATGGTTACAAAGATTACAATAGACCACATGTACATAGTGGTGCATATGTAAGTGGTGTGTATTATGTACAAACACCTGAAGATTGTGGCAACTTATGTTTTGAACACCCTTCGCCACTACACAATACTGAATGGGACCATGTACCAAATGTAATGGGATATGTTCCACAAGAGAATGATTTGTTTTTATTTCCTAATTGGCTAAGTCATTATGTATTACCAAATCTAAACAAAAAAGAGGAAAGAATTTCAATCTCATTTAATCTAAGGCTTGACAAATCAACTGAATTATGATAGGATACCATTATGTATAAATTTAAAGAAGATATTATATTAGATGATGTAAAGAGTTATATTGACAAAACATATAGTTCTCATTATTCATCTACAAAAAAACAGGCTACTGAAATCATTATCGACCAAGGACACGGTGAAGGTTTTTGTATGGGCAATATTTTAAAATATGCTCAACGTTATGGCAAAAAAGATGGCAAGAATAAGAATGACCTTATGAAAGTTATACATTATGCTGTAATTCAATTGTCCCAAGACCACTATCAGCAAGAGAATTTGTTAAAAAACTTACAACAAGACTTATTACAATATGATATTGGCAAACATGAAGAACCTGCCTTACGCTCTGTAATGTCAGAAAAATATAACAAGGAAAATATATAATGAAACTAAGTGAAGCGACCAAAGAGATATTGAAGAACTTTTCTGACATCAATCCTAACTTGATGATTAAACCAGGTAAAGAACTAAAAACAATCTCTACTATGAAGAATATCCTTGCCACAGCGCAAGTAGAAGAAGACTTTCCACAAGATATTGCTATCTATGACCTATCTGAGTTCTTAGGTGTAATGTCTTTATTTAACAAACCTACATTTGCTTTTGATGATAAGTCATTGTCAATTAGTGAAGAAGGTACAAAAACAAAGTCAAAGTATTACTTTGCTGATGCCTCTATTTTAACAACACCACAAAAAGATGTTAAAATGCCAGAAGCAGAGGTAAACTTTACATTGACGGAAACTGACTTAACAAAAGTTAAGAAAGCGGCTGCAATGTTACAACTACCTGATATCGCTGTATCAAGTGAAGGTGGTGATATTACATTGTCGGCGATGGATAAAAAGAATGATACTGCCAATAACTTCAATCTCAAAGTAGGTACAAGTGATAAGACATTTGTATTTCACTTTAAAACAGAACATTTGAAAATGTTACCTGGTGATTATGATGTGGCAATCTCATCTAAATTAATTAGTAATTTTAAACACAAATCTAAATCAATTCAATATTGGGTTGCATTAGAGAATACAAGTAAATATACTGGCTAATTAGATGAGGATTTTATTATGGATAACTTTTTATGGGTAGAGCGATATAGGCCTGCCAAGATTGACGAATGTATTCTTCCTGTTGAGATTAAGAATACATTTAAACAACTACTATCTAAGGGTGAGATACCTAACTTATTGTTAAGTGGTACTGCTGGCACAGGCAAAACTACTGTAGCGAAAGCATTATGTACTGAATTAGGTTTAGATGTAATGATGATTAATGGTTCTGATGAAGGCCGTTCAATTGACATTGTAAGAAATCAAATTCGTAACTTTGCCAGTACAGTATCACTTAATCAAACAGGCAAACCTAAAGTTGTAATTGTTGATGAAGCAGATTACATGAATGCTGAAAGTGTTCAACCTGCATTAAGAAACTTTATAGAAACGTTTAGTGGTAACTGTAGATTTATATTTACATGTAATTACAAGAACAAAATTATACCTGCAATTCACAGTAGATGTACTGTAATTAATTTTACAATACAAAACAAAGACAAAGAAAAACTAGCAGGACAATTTCATACACGCCTTTCTAAAATACTTGACCAAGAAAACATTGAGTTTGACCCTAAGGTATTGGCAGAATTAATTATTAAATTCTATCCAGACTTTAGACGAACTATCAATGAACTACAGCGTTATAGTGTAAGTGGTAAGATTGATACTGGTATACTTGTATCTATTTCAGATATGAATATACAAGGTCTCAATACAGCGTTAAAGAAACGAAACTTTCCTGATATGAGAAAGTGGGTTGTTGATAATATAGATAAAGACCCTGCTGGTCTCTATAAAGAACTTTATGATAACTTATACCGTGTATTAGAACCTAACACTATTCCTGCAATGGTCATTCTTTTGGCTGACTATCAATACAAGAATGCTTTTGTGGCGGATCCTGAATTAAACATGGTCGCTTGCCTGACAGAGATTATGGGTGAGTGTAAGTTTAAATGAATGATTATAGTTTAACAAAGTACCTTACGGCCATTAATTGGTCAAAAGAAAAGTTACTAGATACTGACGATAAAGATTGGGAGAAAAAATACCCACCTTATATAATCAATAAAGGCCTATCTTATTTTTCAGATACCGTAATGTATGCTAATGAAATGAATAGATTACATGGCGCTTCTAAGCACATGCAATTCTCGTTTTTACTAAATACTATTAGACCTAAAAAAAGGTTTAGTAAGTGGCTAAAAGCGTCAAAACTTAGCAACCTAGACTTGGTTAAAGTTTATTACGGATATAGCAATGAAAAGGCTAAACAGGCACTTGAACTGCTTACGAAAAAACAGATTGAATATATAAAGAATAAATTATATAGGGGTGGGAAAAAATGAGTGAAAATATAGAATGGAAGCCAGAGCATATGCTCGAGGTTCGTCTAAAAGAACCTGATGACTTTCTGAAGATAAGAGAAACACTTACAAGAATTGGTGTAGCAAGTCGTAAAGAACGTAAGATATACCAATCATGCCACATACTACATAAACAAGGTAGGTATTTTATTGTCCATTTCAAAGAACTGTTTGCCCTAGACGGCAAGCAAAGTAATATTTCCGCTAATGATGTTGAACGTAGAAATACAATATCACAATTATTAGCAGATTGGGGATTAATTGAGTTGATTAGTCCTGTTGAAACCAAGGCACCATTATCACAAATAAAAGTTTTACCTTTTAAAGAGAAAAGTGAATGGATACTGGAACCTAAATATAATATTGGAAAGAAACCTGAAAATGACACCAGACCCACAGAACAAACTAATACTACTACAAGCGCTTAAATCTAGCGCTCAAGGCAATATAGATAAACATAAAGCAAATGTGGATATCTATCTACGAAATGCCATTGGCATTGGCGAGCATTCTGATATTGTGGAAACAATTGAAAAAGAAATCGACCACATTGCCAAATACCAAGACCAACTTGATATAATTGAAAAATACTTTGATAATTAGGCTTGACTTTTAGCACATTTTGTGTTATAATGTTATTTTAAATGCAAGAATTTTATACAAACGTTTCACCTTACGGTGATGAATTATTGGTACGAGGTTTCACAGGCGGTAAAAGATTTACTGATAGACTTCGTTATGCACCAAAACTATATCATCCGTACAAAGGTAAAACTACACACAAATCCTTAGATGGCACACCTCTTATAGCGAGAACTTGTAAGACAGTTAAAGAAGCAAGAATACTCATTAAGAGATATGAAGACCACCCTAACTTTTTATATGGCACAGATAGATGGCAATATCAATACATGGCAGACTATTGGCCTGGCGAAATTGAATATGATAAAGAGAAATTAAGAATATACACAATTGATATTGAAGTTGAAAGTGAGTATGGTTTTCCACATGTAGATGACGCTGACGAGAAAATGATTTGTATTACAATCAAAGACCAAATCAAAAAACAATTTCTTGTATGGGGTATGGCAGATTACAAAGTCTCTAAAGACAATGTAAGTTATGTAAAATGTAAAGATGAAAAAGATTTACTTATTAAGTTTCTAAAGTTTTGGCGTGAATATACACCTGATGTTGTTACAGGTTGGAATAGTAAATACTTTGATATGCCATATCTTATCAATAGAACAAAGAAGGTATTAGGTGAACATGCTATCAAAAGATATTCACCTTGGGATATAGTTGATGAATCTACTGCCTATCACAATGGCAGACAAGTTACATTTTTTAGATTACTAGGCATTGCTCAACTTGACTATCTACAATTGTATGCCAAATTTACAATTAAGAACCAAGAACGATATACACTTGACCATATTGCCTTTGTTGAGTTAGGTGAGCAAAAAGATAAAAACCCATATGATACTTTCAAAGAATGGTATCAAAATGACATACAATCTTTTATTGATTACAATGTCATTGACGTTGAACTTGTTGATAAACTAGAAGATAGATTACAACTGATTGAACTTGCATTAACAATGGCATATCATGCCAAAGCAAATTATGAAGATGTATTCTCACAGGTTAGAATGTGGGATACAATTATCTTTAATGAATTGTTAAAAGATAATATTGTCGTACCAATGAGAAAGGTTGGTCGTATAGAAGCAAAAGAACTTGTAGGTGCATATGTAAAAGAACCTAAGACAGGTTTCCATGAATGGGTTGTCTCTTTTGATTTGAACTCACTATATCCTCATTTGATTATGCAATACAACATATCACCTGAAACAATACTAGAAGGCCAAAAAGATATTACCATAGATAAACTTATTAGCAAAGAAATTGATACAACAGACGGTCATTGTTTGGCTGCAAATGGCACAATGTATAAATCAGATAAACAAGGTATGTTGCCACGAATTATACAAAAAGAATATAATGCTCGTACAATTTTTAAAAAGAAAATGTTAGAAGCAGAACAAATGTATGCCAACACAAAAGATAAGAAGTATGAAAAACTGGCACGTAAGTATTACATAGTACAACACTCTAAAAAGATATCATTGAATAGTGCTTACGGTGCAATTGGTAACAAATACTTTAGATACTATGACCACAGACAGGCAGAAGCAATCACCATGTCAGGTCAATTAAATATTAAGTGGATTGAGAAGAAACTAAACGAATACTTTAACAAGTTATACAATACAAATGATGATTACATCATTGCTTCAGACACAGATTCCGTGTATATCAATATGGCGCCACTTGTAAAAATGACTGGCGCAACAGACAAAGTAAAGATTGTAAAGGCACTTGACAAGTTTTGTAAAGAAAAGGTAGAACCATATATCGCCACAGTTTACAAAGAACTGGCTGACTATATGAATGTGTATCAACAAAAGATGGAAATGGCAAGAGAAGTTATTGCTGATAGAGGTATCTGGACGGCAAAGAAAAGATATATTTTGAATGTACATAATAGTGAAGGTGTACAATATCCTGAACCTAAGTTAAAGATTATGGGTATAGAAGCAGTAAAGACATCAACGCCATTACCTTGTAGAGATAAGTTAAAAGAATGTTTTAAGATACTAATGAATGGTGATGAAAAAGAAATGAAAGAGTTTTGTGTAAATTTCAGACGTGAGTTTGAACTATTACCACCTGAAGACATAGGTTTCCCTCGTAGTGTAAACAATGTAGAAAAGTATTCTGATACAACATCTATATACAAGAAAGGTACACCAATGCATGTCAAAGGTGCATTACTATATAATCATCTATTGAAAACAAAAAAAGTATCACACAAACACCAAACAATATATGAAGGTGATAAAGGTAAGTTTGTCCATCTAAGAAAGAATCCTTGGAATGCCAATGTCATTACGTTCATTGGTAGTTTGCCAACAGAATTTGATATGCACAAACTCATTGACTATGAACAACAATTTACTAAATCATTTATGGATCCTCTACGATTTATATTAGAAGCAATAAACTGGAAAGTGGATGCAAGTGATAGTAATACAATTGAGGATTTCTTTTGATATCTAATCCAAGTTTAAGAAAAGCAAGAACTAACGGCATGTCATATGAAAAGAAATTTGAATTGTTTTGTAATTCAAAAGGTATTGGTAGTGTATATCACACTAGATGGTCAAGGAGTGGTACAGGTTCTTTTGATGATGATAACAAGATATTAGTAAAAGACTTTCCATATGAAAGTATCTACCCAGGTCGTATATGTAAAACAGAATTTGTGTTAATACTCAACGATAGAAGAATAAGAATAGAGTTTAAATCTCAGGATATGCCAGGTTCAACTGATGAAAAAATACCATATCTTTTAGAAAATGTAAGACATAGTTTTCCTGAAGATGAAGTAATACTTGGTATTATAGGACAAGGATGGCGACCAGGTATAAAAGAATATGTAAATAAACAAAAATTTAAGAATAAAAAAGTTTTAATTTTTTATGATTATGATAAACTAGAGGAATATGTGAGTACAATTGTATGATATTAAATGACCAAGACAGTACCTGGGCAATGAATTACTTTATTGAATACTTTGGCCAATTTGAAAGAATTGACCAGTATCTTAAAGAACAAAAACTAGAGCAAGTTAAATCTTTTCCATTTCAGTTACCTGGTATGGCAGATGAAGATGATTTCTTTTCTACATTTGATATACACCCACATGATATGAAATTTAGTGTGACGATACCTAATGGTCAGATATTTGACCGTATGTTAAACAAGACATCTAGTCATACAAACATGTCATCTATACCTGGTAAGTCAATACGTTTATTAGTAACAGAAACAACGACCAATACTATTGTAGGTTTTATAAGACTAGGTAGTCCAGTTATTAACAGTAAGCCACGAAATGATTTTTTAGGCAGACCACTGGCAACAACAGACTTAAAAGAAATGGGTCGTTTCAATGCGAGTGCCATTATGGGTTTTGTTATAGTACCTACACAACCTTTTGGTTATAACTATCTAGGTGGCAAACTATTAGCCGCCATATGTTGTAGTCATCATGTCCGTAATTTACTAAATAAAAAGTACGATACAAATATATGTTTGTTTGAAACAACTAGTTTATATGGTAGTAGTAAGTCCTCAAGTCAATATGATGGCATGAAACCGTATCTGAGATTTAAAGGATTAACAGATAGTAATTTTTTACCACTATTACATGGTGACGCCTTTAAACAAATGAACAAATGGTTTACAGAAAGAAATGAAAACACACCTTTAGTTGACCCAGAAGCAAGTAGTAGAAAACTTAAAACTCAACAAAAGATGGTATCTGTTATAAAGGAATCATTAAAGAAACACAATTCAAACTTATATGAAA
>Ga0209337_1000089_pt1 | contig 75790 bp, 94 predicted proteins | sample LinPmetageLP53_FD_184044 | JGI IMG/M metagenome (GOLD analysis project Ga0209337, IMG submission 184044) | Marine viral communities from the Pacific Ocean - LP-53 (SPAdes) (version 2) | ecosystem: Environmental > Aquatic > Marine > Oceanic | place: Pacific Ocean | collected 2010-02-08
GATGTTGTGCTACCAAAATCTATATTTGGTGCTTGTTGTTGGTTTGGATTGTTCATAATTTTTATTTTATTTATATTACTTGTGGTTTTTTAATTTCAATTATTTTACTTAAACAGGATGCAATATTGATCTCTTTATCGATACGAAAGTTTGAATGGTACTGATGCTCATTTAATATTACTGCTACACTACCTTCTCTACCCTTAGCATATTCATGGGTATTATCAAACAGTGATCTATATAGTTCTTCGAAATCCTTAACTCCCGAGTCGGCAATTATTTGTCTTAACTTTCTATAATCCGTTTTTGGGTTTTTTAATTCGGCTATGACTTGTTTTATATAGTTGGATGATACTAGGATTGATTCATCTACTACTAACTCATTATCTTTGGTAGATAATTGAATCGTATTCAACATTTTTCGTATATCCGGATAATGGGTGTTGACTATTGTAGCTAAGACTTTTAAATCGTATTTTGTTTCTTCCTTGTCTAGGATTGTAACTATGTGTTTTGCTACTTCTTTTTTACTTGGTGGTATTATTTTTAGTACTTGGCATCTTGATTGTAATGGGTCTATTATTCTCTCTATGAAGTTACACGTCATAATAAAACGTGTAGTTCTTGAGAATGTTTCTATTACGTTTCTTAGTGATGCTTGCGCTTGAATTGTAAGGAAATCAGCTTCATCAAGGATAACAACTTTGATCTGTTTAAACGAAGCAGTACTTGAGAAATTTGTGACTTTGTCCCTAATAGTTTCAATACCCCGTTCATCGCTAGCGTTAATGTATAGATAGTCGCAGTCCAAATTATTAACAATGAGTTTTGCAAGAGTAGTTTTACCCGTTCCGCTTGGACCATAGAATATAAAGTTTTGAATGTCATCTTGATCTAAATATTTTTGTATTTGTTTTTTAATATGTTCGTTCCCTACATATTCATCTAAGGTCTTAGAACGATATCTCTCAACCAGGAGACTGTGGTCTTTCATAACTTTTTTTGTTTTAGTGTAATATACGAATAATTTTTGGCTTCTCCTAATTAATATTCATCTTCGTTTTGGTTTAATGGATTCCATCTATGTTCCTTTGAGACATAATGAATTGTCTCTTCATCACTAATAATGACTATCCTATTTTGACTTAGAAATCTATCTAATTGGTCACTCGGATACTTTGTTTCAATTTCATGTATTGGAATACCTGTTGGGTCTAGTACTTGAATTTTGATTTTACTCATCTTCGTTTTGGTTTAATGAATTCATCATACCCACACATTTCTCTATCTTCGATAATATCACCTATTTTATGTTTATTCCACCAAGATTTAGTTGTTGTGTTTTCTAATTTAATTTTACCCTCAAATGTTCCTCTATCGTCATATACATGCTCGACATATAAACACTTTGTCCCTTCAATAAACCAAGTATCTTTTTTAGCGATATAATATTCCCCTTCTATAAAATCTTCTTTACTCTTCATCTTTGTTTTGGTTTAATATTCATCTCCGTAAATATTATATCTTTTTATGGGTTCGGGTTTGATTTCTTCTTCAGATGTTTTAATTGCATACAATTTACTTCCTAAAGGATCTAATCTATATTCACCCTTAAAGTTAGTAGCTCCCAAATATGCTTCTAAAGTATCTGTTAAAGATTTGTGGATGATCTTTTTGGAGTCATCTACTAAAAGCCAAGAATCCCCAGGGGGGACTCTTGTGGCTATTAGTTCATTATGTTCTATAACTTTTGTTTCCATATTACATCATTCCCATCATTGCTGAAGGGTCTATTTCTGGTGTATTAGATTCTGATGGTTTGTCAACAATTGTTGCTTCTGTTAGTAGAATAGTTCCCGCAATTGAAGAAGCATTTTGTAATGCACTTCTTGTTACTTTAAATGGATCTATAATACCCGCATCTTTTAGGTTAACGTTTTCACTTGTTTTGATGTTATATCCATCCCAATTTAATGTTTCAACTGTAGTGGATATTTCTGTGGCTTCTTCATTAGTGTAACCTGCATTGGTTAGGATTTGAATAAATGGTTGTTTACATGCCTTTTTAACTATGTAAGCACCAAATTCAAAATCAGCATTTCCTTTGCATTCTACTTTTAATGAAGCACCCAATAAAGCAACTCCACCACCAGGTAGGATTCCTTCTTCAATTGCAGCTTTAGTAGCATGTAAGGCATCATCAACTCTATCTTTCTTTTCATTCATCTCAGTTTCTGTGTTTCCACCAACATGAACAATTGCTACCCCACCTACAAACTTAGACATTCTATTCTGCAAGCTTTCCATTTCAAATGGTGTTTGGGCATTTTCAATTTGTGTTGATAATTCTTCAACTCGGCTTGTAATAGCTTCTTCACTACCCTTACCATCAACAATTGTGGTTTTTTCTTTGGAGATTGTTGCTACTCTAGCTTCACCAAACCATTCCCAACTGAATTTTTCGAGTTTCATTCCTTTTTCTTTAGTAAATACTTGACCACCTGTTAATGTAGCTATATCCTCTAAGACTAATTTTTTTCTATCTCCGAATTCAGGTGCTTTTACAGCACATACTTTTAAAGTGCCTCTCATCTTATTTACAATAAGGGTAGCTAAGGCTTCATTATCAATATCATCTGCGATAATTAATAATGATTTATTAGTGTTAGATACACCCTCTAAAATTGGTAATAATTCCTTTACTTGAGTAAATTTATGGTCAGCAACTAAAACATAAACATCATTTAATGTTGATGTCATTGTATTATTGTTAGTAACAAAATATGGAGATTTAAATCCTCTATTAAATTGCATACCCTCAACAGTCTCTAAATATGTTTCTCCTGTTTTAGATTCTTCAATATGAACAACACCTTCTCTACCTACTTTTTCCATTGCTCTGGATATAAGTTTTCCTATTGTTTCATCATTATTAGCTGAAATAGTAGCGATTTGTTCTAGTTGTTCTGGGGAAGATACATCTTCGTTAATTGTTCTTAGTTGAGTTATAACTTGCTCTACAGCACTGTCAATTCCTCTTTTAATATCTACAGCATTTGCTCCCTCATCTAAAGCCGATAATCCTGCTTTAACCATTTCTCTAGCTAATAAAGTAGATGTAGTTGTACCATCACCTGCGTTATCTGCGGTTTTAATAGCGGCTTGTTTGATCATTTGAACCCCTAACTCTTCAGTTGGATCATCTAATGAAATATTTTTAGCTACTGTTACTCCATCCTTTGTGGATTGTGGGGATTGTCCTGGTTTAGAAATTACTACGTTTCTACCATTTGGTCCTAATGTAGATACTACTGCATTGGCCATTGTGTCTATACCTGATACTAATTTTGCTCTAGCCTCAGGTCCAAATTCAATAATTTTACTCATATTACTTTGTTGTTTTTGATTCTTCTGTTAATACTTCTGATTTTACTCTAGCTAGGATTTGTGTTTCTTGCCCTATGTAGTACTCATCTCCTTTGTGTTCTAATTTAGTAAAACCAATTGTAGGTAAGATAACACTATCTCCTACTTGGATTTCAGTTTCTATGAAACCTACTCCTCCAACATGGCGACCAGGACCAACAGCTACTACTGTTCCATGTTCGTTTCTGTCTTTACCTAAATCTGGTACTACTATTGAACCATAAGTTGTTTCCTCTTCTTCTTGAGGTTTAACGATAACCGCATCAAATAATGCTTCTAATTCTGTCATAACATTGTTGTTTTTTATGTTTTGGGTTAATATAATAAAAATATTTCAGTAAGCAAACCTAGGATGCGTTTTTTTTACTTAATTTCTACTGTTTTTTGTTGTTTAGTTTTTGCTACAGGAATGGATAAATTTAATAATCCATTTTCCATTTTAGCTTTTACTTTTGGTAAATCAAATTTGGAGGCAATTTTATACCCTAAATCAAATGATTTTTTGGATAAACCGTGGTAAATGTAACCTGAAAGATCTGAGGTGTCTTCTGGTTTTTGGTAATTTATTTTTAATAAATCCCCATCTATATCTATATTAATATCTTCTTTAGTTAGACCTGTACAAGCCACTTCAAAGTGGAGTCCTTCATCGTCATAAAAAATATTAATTGGGTGGGGTTGCTTTGAATTTAAAGCGGGGGCAAATTTATCTTCGGCATTGAAGAAATTGCGGAATAAAATGTCGAACGGTGAACGTTCATCAAATAATGTACTCATATCATATAATTTTGTGAGTGCCTTGGCTACTCTGTTTATTAATTACTTGACTTCCATTTGGTAAGTCGTTTTGTGCATCCTAAGTTTGCAAGTATAAATATATGGGAAAAATTCCCTATTACAAAACTCCATCTTCTTGTGGAACCATGTAATATTCACTTTCAATGTTTTCATTTTGGAATGTTAAATACATCAATCCCTCTTGAGATATTTTAAGTAGACCTTCATCTACGTCCTTATTGGCATTCAATATTGTTTTCAACATATCTGAGTTGTATCTGATTTTAATGTTGTCTTTTTTAATTTCTCCCTTTAGTTGGTATGTTATTTTATTATTGTGACCTGCTTCATCTCCAAAAACAAATTCACAAACATCAACTCCATCCAGATCTTGGGTTGTTGTAACCAACATATTGTCTATATCTGCTAAAGCACTTTTTGCTTTTAGGAGATTACCAATTTCTTCCCTGGTTATTTTTAATTCAATATCCCATCCATCAACGGGTTTTACTTTGCCTGCTTTTTTAATTAGTAATGGGTCTGATAATGCATAGGATAAATTAAAGTTCAAATCAGATATGTTAAGTTTTAATAACATTTCTTTTTGTTTTTCTAATTCTAGTAATAGGTCTCCACTACATATTGAAATTAAATTTGATAGTTTTTTGGTATTATATATCGCTAAATCCGCATCTTCTAATGGAAAATCACCACATCTTACACTACCTAATACCATTCTACTAGGTGCTGCAAAATTAATTGTTAGATGATTATCTCGTATTTCCCATTTTACTCTTTCTATTTCTCCTAAATAATATTTAGAGATAACATTTTGTACTATGTTTTTATTTATCATGCTTTAATTTATTAAAATTCAAAAAATTTATCTATGTTTTCGTTCAGGTTAAGATGCCAACTTAGATCGCTAAAGAATCCCTCTAATTTATTTAATAATATGCTTTCAAATACCTTTTTTGTATCAGCGTATTCATCTAAGAAATCTTTTATTTTATCAGGTAAATCAAATTCTAAAAAAGCTAGGGCTTCGATTTGATAGGTGTTTGGTTTAAGGTAAATCCATTTAACTTTATCACCTTGTGTTATATAACTGTGTTTTCCATTTAAATTCCAAAATCTAATTAAGTCATTATAAGCTATAGTTGCCTTAACTGATGCTGGTGCTCCTTTAGCGGGGGAGGAAAACATTTCACCGGCCCTAGCTTTTCGTTCAGTATATTTATTTAATGTTTTTACTGATGTTGGGTTACCTAATTCTGTTAATGGGATTTCTCCGTTTAATATTTCTTTTTTAAATTCTTTTACTCTTTGATATATTTCTTCTTGTTGGGTTCCCTTTAGAACATCAATTAAAACCTCTTTAAAAAACTTACCTAATACAGGAGGAAAATTTGATTTTTTAAATTCTAATCCTTTTATATCTAATGTTTCTTTTTCAATACCCTCTTGTTTAGTAATCCATTGGGCATATCTTCTAGTAGCTCTGAAATATGCGGATCGAATGACACATTCTGTTTTCATTTCTAACCAATGGTCTTTTTCTCTATCTTCAAACCATGGGAATTTATAAACATTAAATGCTTCTTTAGATAAAATATCATATTGGTTTGTTATAATATCCTGATATTCTAAGGCTATAGTTTCTAGGGATCCATCTTTTTCTTTATCAGACATTTCATCAAAATTTGAATGACGATGTCTTAATAAGGGTTCAGCATGGATATAGATTGAATCAGTGTCTGAATAAGCTATATAGTTAGTTGCTTCCCTATCACATATCCACCAAGGTGTGTCTTCTAAATGTTTCATTCCCAGTCCTCCGGTTTTTTAAGTTTAGTTGGAGATTCAAAATCTCCTCTGCTATTTCGTATCTTAGAACCTGATTTTTTAATTTCATAAACATTACCTCGAAGTGTTATTTTACCCCCCTGTTGGAGCATCTTTCGAAAGCGTTGTTCTTCCTTTTCAGTGAATTCTTTTGATATTTCTATCATTTCATCCTTTTCTAATAACTTGCCATTTAAATAAATGGTATGTTCTTTTCTGATTGACTGTTTACTTAACATAATTCTCCTCGAATTTCTTGGTTCATTTTTCTATTTGCACATAAAGCACTCTCCTGGATTATGCGCTGACCAGAGAGAGTTATAGATTTTGATAATGTTCTATTCCCATATCTAAAACTTGCTAAAGCCGTTGCACCATACAAACTATTTAATAAAATTTTCATAGTATATTGTTTCATATGAAATTTAGCTCCTAAATCCTTATCTTTAACCTTATATGCTTTTTTCATTTCATTTTTATAATTAACTCTTTCCCCAAACCATTTAGCTAATATTGTTGATAATACTGATTGTCTGTCGGTTGCATACATTGTCCCATTAGCTGAAACAGTCCATTTATTATCTTTTATAAATTTAATTAGTTGGGATACTGTTAATTCCGCTCTTTTATTTTTATTATTTTTAATTAAAATAGACTTATTAGGATCCATTTCTTCCAAATCATTTAATCCTAAACGATTATTTCTACTGTCAGCATCTATAATGTAACCCATTAATGTTTCTTTTCCTATATTTAAAGACATTATAATACAAGGATATAGTGATGTTAAATCTTCATCAAACACATAATTATAGATACCTGCTTTAGGGCAAAATAAGTATCCACCTGCGTAGCTATCAGTATAATTAATGTGTGGATCCTTATTGGGAGGAACTATTCCTTTACCTAATAAGTAAGCTGAAATAGCACCATCTTGGGTTACTGTATTAGCATAAATTTCATGGTATAAATGTTTTCCTTTATGAGCTATGTTTTTTGTTAAAGACAAATATTCTAGGTTTTCATCTAATTTAACTAATATTTCAACATCCACAAAATTGTATTGAATGAATTTTTGAATATCTGTCTCAAATAAAGTATCTAAGTTACCATCATATTCTACTTTATTTATACCCGCATACTTTTCTCCAATTGCATCTAGTTTCCAACTTGGTTCATCTGCCCAACTATATTTTTTATGCATTCTCATATAATCAAGAGATGATAGTCCTTTTATATCTACTTCTTGGAAATTTTTTCCCTTAATAGTATCTTTATGCCTAGTAAGACTTGAGGTGACTTTCCCAATAGGTGACATTCTATCAGCAAATTCCCTTCCTAATATATTACAAGTTCTATAGTAAAGGTAGGGTATATCAAAATAGTCTGAGTTGTATCCTATTAAAATATCAGGGCGGATTTCTTCCATTTTTTCAATCCATTTGAATAAAAGATCCTCTTCATGTTGTACAGGAATGATTTCTTTATTTTTGAATTTTTGATGTTTTAATTGATTTTTCTTATCTAAAATTACAATTCCCCATTTGTCTGCTAATTTATCATACCACGCTATGGAGGTAACCATTTTAGGAGCTTTCCTAATGCCCTCTTCTGTTAGAGAATCTAACATTTCGGTTTCAATATCAAAAAATAGCTCGCAGTGGGTAGTTGAGGGTTCATCATTAGTTCCATATTTTTCAATTAAGAATTTTTGGTGAGCTTTCATGTCTGCAAAATGTATATCACTTTCATTATCAGAAGCGGGACCAAAACCATTATAATAATATTTTGTAGTTTTCTTTAATGGTTTACCATTTAAACCTACATGGGTAGCATCTGCTTCATGACATTCTCTATAGGCAGGATTAACCCATTCAAAGTTTTTATATCCAGAATCTGACCATAAGTGGATTAAATGGGTGTTCTTTTTACCTCTTACCCTTTCTGTGTATATATTTTTGTACATTCGCTAATTTAACTGTGTTTAATATAGTTTATTTCTGATTTAGTGAAAAATTGTCTTAGGTTTGGTCTAAAATAGTTAATATTTTTCATAACCTTATTATCATGGCTCCTGTATACAACATAACCATATTTGGTTTTTTCATAATGGCATTTAGTATTTTGTTCTCTACTTCTAACTTCCACTGTTTTAATAGCTTCTTCTTCAGTTGAACAAATTTTGGACATATTTGAGGCTTGCACTTCAGCATATCCTGCTTCAATTTTATCCTTTAATCCAAAAACCATAGCCCCATTCCCTAATCCTACATAGGCAATATCTAGGATAGCATCAAAAACTTCAACAATATCTCTATTTTCAATTGCTTCTTTTAATTCATCTAGTTCCTCTTGGATAAAATTAACTACAAAATCAGCATCTTCTCTGTTGATAGTAGGTTGGGTTTGGTTTTGGTAGGATTTACCCATTACGTTATTAAATTCCTCTACTTCGCTTATAAAGGGTACTTTTTCTTCTTTAAATGGTATTTCTAATTGCATAATTTTTATTTTATATGTTGTGTCCCCCGTTGTTGATTTTTAAACTATCAAAAAATTCTTTTCTGGATAGATTTTCATTATCTCTAAAAACACCTGATGCTTTGGTTGTAATCATAGCTGCTCCCTGATGTTTGACACCCCTACAGCTTACGCAGTTATGTGTTCCTACAATAGTAACAATAACACCCTTATTACCTTCAGTAATTTTCGATACAGCATTATGTATTGCTGAAGTTAATTGTTCTTGGATTGCTCCTCTTCTACCAAATAATTCAACTATTCTGTTTAATTTAGATAATCCAATTACCTGACCCTTATCTCCCGCTATATACCCAATATGAACTACCCCTCCAATTGTTTGGTGGTGATGTGAACACATTGAAGTTAGAGGTATATTTCTTTCAATAATAATACCGTCATAACCATCTGAGGGGAATGAGGTAATTGGGGACATTGCTGTGTACCTACCTTCCCATAAATCATTTACATATGCTTTGGCTACACGTTTAGGTGTTTCCATTGAATTGGGGTCATTTCTCCAATCACACCTTAGGGCATCTAAAAAATCACCGAATGCTATTGTAGCATCTTCGATCATATCTGATTTTTCTTGAAGGGATAGGGGAAATCCTTCTGCTACTCCATTAGCAAAACCTTCTTTTACCACTTCTAATTCCTCGTGGATTTTTCTACGTTTGTTTTCCATTGATTATACTTTTATGTTTATCTCAATATACGAAGGTTTATGTAGAAATCCAAATTATACTTTATAATCTTGTATGGTTTTTGAATCTTTCCTTTCCCAAGGATATGTTATCCAATCATCATCATATAATTTTTTGGAGTAAAAGGTTGGGGTTAAAGATGAAGTGTGGGGTTTGTAGTGTAATACTGCAGTGTTAAGATTAAATGGGAAGGAATATAATGTTTGATAATCTTTTGTAAGTTTATCTAATGTTTCTCCACTATCACAGATATCATCTACTATTAAAGTATTTGGGCCAATGTCTCCTTTGGCCATAGGTATTCCTAATTGGTGGGAAATCATAACTGCAGGAATAAGTCCTCCTCTTTGTAGACCAAATATGTTTTTATACTTGGTTTTTGAATTGGTTATTTTGAGAGATAAGTTATTAACTAATGCTTCTATCTCTTCCCAGGGTATATAATGTTTATTCATAACATTAATATACGAATGATATTTGGGGGGGACAAATTTAATTTATGGGGGTTGTTATAGAGAACTCCCACATTTATTTATTTGAAGTATGTTTTGAGAGGTAATTTTATATTATTAGATGAGATTTAAGAAATTTTACCATAGGTTTAAATACTCAAAAGTAGGTGCCTTTCCTTTATAATCTTGATGGTTTATAAAATAATTTGTAAAGGCAACTTTACATTCTTCTAATGTGCTATCTTTCGTTAATTTCAAATCTGCTTGAGAGGGGGTAATAATAAAGTAATTATTTCCATCTAAAATACCATTAAATTTATGTTGTTGATATATACCATCTTTTAATTCTAGCACACAATTCCCATTATTTACTAATTCTGTTGATTGTTGTAATGTTAAATGACTCATTTTATTTTCTATTTTACTGCATTGTAATTATTTCGGCTGAAGTTCTCCAGTTCCAAGTTCCTACTACGGGGGTGACTGTTACTAGAACGGTGTCTGTACCTGAGATAGTAAAATCAACACTTAAACCTACGTTAGTAGCTTGGTCGATAAGGGTGGTGTAGCTATCGACTGCTGATACTGTTCCACCAGAATTTTTGAAGGTTCCTACTATATTCCAATATCCCCCTTGTTGGGGGTCGCTATTGTTTTGGCACCCAATTTTAGCATTGATCGTGGTGATTTGATCTCTTCCAACTGTGATAATACCACAAAATGCTGCTACTGCTATAGTTGTTTGTGCTGAAGCTAAAAAGGTTTTATTTATAGTTGTTCCTGTGCCCGATGTGGTAGTAATGTCCCCTGTTGTAATTAGATTATCACCATATAAATCACCACTAGCACTAATATTTGCAGATGATGTAATATTACCACTAGAATCTATATTAAAATTATCTGATTCTACTGTTAGAGGACTGGATCCTAATAAATGGCTAAATGAACCTGTTATTCCATATACTGTATTACTTGCACTTATGTTAGATCCGGTTATATCACCTGTTACTATTAATGAACCAGTAATTTCACCATTCCCATTTAAAGTTCCATCCCATTCACTTTCAACACCCGTTAATTGTGAACCATCACCTAGTAAATGTAAAAATGAACCTGTTACTCCATAGATATCTGCACTTGAGCTTATATTACCTGAGGAAGTTATTTGGCCAACTACATTTAAGCTGTCATCTATTCTTACAACATTTGTAGCACTGTTTACAACAGGGGTTTGGATATATGAAGCAGCTACTATTCTATCCCCAAATAAATTTGAACTTGAACTTATAATACCAGTTACAGTTAAAGACCCAGTTATTGAAGCATTTCCATTGTGAGAACCATCCCATTCTCCTGTTACACCTGTAATTCCAGAACCATCTCCTTGGAAACTTCCTGAGAATGAACCTGATACTGAGTAGTTGCCTCCACTTAATAGATTATCTACTGTGATTTTTTTAGTTTCGGTATTTGTTGTATCTACTATTGCTAGTAAATCAATTGATGATGTTACTTCATTTGAAGTAAGGGGATTTAATTGGGATATTTTTTTTACTGACATATTGTTATATAAGTTATATATTATAAATATGAAGGAAAAAGTGTTGGTATTAAAATGTTAAAATAAAGGTTTTATGATGAAGTATGTTCAGGCATTTTTGCTCTGATTTCATCTACTAATCCCATTTCCATAGCCTGATCCGCACTTAACCACCAATCCTGTCTATCCCAGTTCTTTTTAATTTTTTGTTTTGATAAATTAGATCTGCTTGTAAAAATATCAAGGATTCTACCTTCAATTCTTTGAATGAACCTTACTTCATCTTCAATCTCAAATGTTTTACCTGAGGCTCCAAATGCTGCTCTGTGAATCATTACCCATGCTTGTTGGCCTACCCATCTTACATCACCCGCTTGTAGTAAAACACCTGCCATTGAAGCAGCGTATCCTAAAGTACCTGTTGTTAAGTGGTGACCTTGATATCTTAAATCTTGTAAAAAATCAAACAATTCAAATCCATCTATAATACTTCCTCCTGGGGATGAAAAAATAATTTCAATTGCACATTTAGGATCTAATCTATGCCATTCCGTTAATGTTTCCATACACATTTTAACTGAACCTGATGATACTTTATCATTAAATCTATATAAGTAATTTTTCTCATCCCTAGAATTTCTTATATCAATCATTTCTAGTTCATCTTTCAGTTCTAACTCTTTAAGTTGAAGAGTAATTTGACTTTGTTTTAAAGATATTTCTTCCTTTTGGAGAAGTATTTTGGTTTTAGCAATGTCTATTTTTTGTTTTATTGCTTGGTTGCCTAGAATTTTAGATTCTGTTTTGATTTTATCAGCTTCTGCTTCTAATTTACTTATTTGAGCTTGCTTAAGTTGATTATTTAGTGGGTTCTCTTGGGGGGTATCTTCTTTCTCTTCACTCATATATTATTATTTTGATAATTGTATTATTTTATTTCTAAGTTCATCAATCATTTCTTGAACCTCATCTGGTTCCATTGTAATAGCACAACACGTTCCTACATGCTCTGATATTTCATCTAATAGTTCTAAAGCTTCCTTCATTACACACCCCTTTCAGTATCAAATGCAATTATATGATCTCGCCCTGTCATATTATAACCATGTTCAGCACACATTTCAAATACTAGGGGATACATTTCAATTAGAGTTTCTCTAGTATCTCCAGCAGGCATTATATAAGTTTTGTCTTTTGGGATTTCCATTTTAATTCTAAAGTCTTCAATTTCCTTTAGGTTTTCATCCGTACCATCCCAAACTGGTTTATAATGATAATCTGTATGGTAATCAAGGGTTTGTCTTATTTTTTCATAATTAAGTCTAAACTTATTATGTTGTTTAATCATTCTTTCGTCTGCCACTTTTCCTTGAGGCGTAACAGCACCAAGTACGGGTACAGAATTACTAAACTTAGGACTGAGAGAGATAAGAGAAAGAGGATAGTCAGTATTAAGGAAATGACTTCCTTCGGTTTCAATTGTAATGAGAATATTTCTTTCATAAGCAAAATGGGTTAGCTCATTTACTAATGCTGGGTGCATAGTTGGTGAACCCCCTGTTAACATCATTTCTTTAATATGAGGATTTTCATCATATATTTTAATAATATCATTAAATGAGAATGTTCCTTTTTCAGGATGAATACTAGTGTAAAATGAATCACACCATCCACCTTCGCCAAAGAAACAACGATGAGTACATCCAGTGGTTCTTACTGCTATTGTAGGTCTTCCAAACCTAGAGCCTTCTGATTGGACACATCTATATAATTCTAATATTGGTAAGGTTTTGTTGTAATCTTCTATTCGTTTCATAACTGTTTTTAATTTTGGTGGAGGTACTCAGGATCGAACTGAGACGTCTTCTGCGTGCAAGGCAGATGTTTTAGCCATTTAAACTATACCCCCATGTTTAATAATAAATATTAATAGTATTAGTCTTCACAATAGTAGGCTGCATTTTTTCCATGTTCCATAAACTTCACTTTAGTAACCCTAACTCGCCCATCTGTTTCCTCAAGTACGAATGGGTTTAGTTTATTGAAAATATACTCAGCAAATTTTTCTGCACCCGTTGCTTCAATAACTCTCAATTGTATAACACCTAAATCATTCATTGTTTTCCAACCTCCCATTCCTGGGTCGTCTTCAGCTACTATAACTGTGTGGTCAAACATATAGTCCATCCATTCTTTTGGTTGTTTATCTTCAATTAGGGTTTTAGCTCTTTTCATTCCTCCAAAATCCCATACCCAATTTCTATCATCTAATTCGCCTTCAAAGTAAACTTTAAATGATATACCATATCCATGTAAAAACCTACAGTGTGTGTTTTCTGCTTTCCATTGACGAAACACTGTACTAAAACCGTCAAATACTTTACTTGATTGAAACTTTCCCATTATACTAATTCTTCATAAATTCCTACTACTTCACTTAAAACCAAAACCGATGCTGCTATTGGTATACTATAAAATAATAACCCATAACCCGCTATCCTAATTCCAGATTTAATAAAACTAATTCTTTGGTGTTCTTTAGGATCAGGTAATTTATGTCCATCAATATGGATAGCACCTTTTTTTACTGTTGTTTTGTTTTTTATAACATCAAGAATTTCACCTTGAACTTTATTCTTTGGTTTATACGCCATAATTTTAATTTTAATGTTCTGCTAAAACTTGTTCTACGTGTGCCTTAGCTACTTTATATTCTACAGGTCCTTTTTCATTTGCATAACTTACGGGATCAGGTTTTCCTAATTTAATAAATGCTTCTATTCTCTCTACTGATGAAGCGGATTTGTAATCTGAATACCATTTTCCTCCTCCTGTATCTGACCAACTATGGGGGATAAAAATTGGTTTATAACTTGTGTTTGTTCTTTTATAAACTTCATCAAAATCTAGTCCTAAACATTCACAACATGATTCTCCATCTTTTAAGATATCAAACTTATCTCCATTTAAATATGGTGTATAAATTTTTACTTTATCTCCTTCCCAATTTCCTTCTAAGAATGCATTGTAATCAGCATCTCTAAATTCTTGTCTACAATCAGGATAAATTTCATGATCACCTGCATGAATTCCCATTGCTATTTTAACTTCATCTCCGGTTTCAGTTGCAATTGATAGTGCTACTGCTTGGATAATTGATGAAAATATTTTATTTCTGTTAGGAACTACTGTTGCCTTCATATTATCATTCTCATAATGACCCTCAGGCACTTCATCTCCACCTTCTACTAAAGCTGAGTTTAGTAAGGTAGATAAACCGTCTAATTTGATTACTTGGTATGTTATATTATGTTTAATATAGGGATTTTTAGTTTTTTTACCTTTATCATTTAAGTAATCTACTAATTGTTGTGCTCTTTCTAGTTCAACACTGTGTTTTTGCCCATAATCAAAACTTAAACACGTTACCTTATAACCATTAGCTAATAGGTGGAGTAATACTGTACTACTATCCATTCCGCCACTTAAACTTAATACTGCTCTTTTCATAATTTATTTATTTTTAAAATGGTAAATCTCCGTCATATGTGTCTTGTGGAAGAACAAATTCTTCATTATTTTCTTTAGCATAAAAGTAATCATCTAAAAATTTCTTTGTATAACAAAATACTTCTCCTTTGTAATTTCCATGTTCAATTTTTTGAGTTACATATTTTTGTTTATGTTTCATTGCTGTTTTATTTACTTCATCTCCTAATATAGGACCAGCAGCTTTACCTAAATACTCATATAATGAGTGATATTCTATTTCATCTATAGTTTGCATATTATTTATTTTTTGGTATAAATTCTTTAAATTTCTTTACATTATATAATACTAGATCCCAATTTTCACTATTACCTTCAAATTTATCTACTTTATGTGGTAATTTATCTTCTAATCCATAATCTTCATATTTAACTCCTGCCAAACCATGAATAACTGGATTTGAAGTGTCTATTGATTCAATAAAGGGTGTGTCATGATACCAACTAAATTCTTGTGGTATGTTACATCCTAACAAATGGACTCTATCCGTTTTATCTATTAATCTCTTTTGGTAAAATTCTTTTATAGCGTTATATCTCCCATGAGCTTTGGTTATAAATTTATTACTAATATTAGGGGAGGATTTTAATCCTTCTTTATAATACCAATCGGCCCCATAACTAAATGCTATTTTCTTATAACCCTGCATTTTTAAAATTTGGTAACATTCAAAGGCATCACTTTTACAATCAGCTTGAACTACAGCCACTGGAGTTGTTCCTTTTGGGTATTTTTTATTTATCCACTCTTTAGCTGTTACTAGTGTTTTTGTTTTATCTTGCCAATAATCTGGTACTATAAATTCATCAGGTTTGAAATAATTCATCCAATACCATAATCTTTCAGAATCATATGGTTTACCTAGTTCATGTAATGAATTATCCATAATAATATAACGCCCCATTTCCTTAGATTTTTGGAAATAGTTCTTGTATTCTTCACTTTCATCTAGTAAGTGAGGGAGACAGTAATCATACGAATTGAATGCTCTACTTTTAGCTAAATATGGAATTGGAACTTCATGTGATACCTTCATTTTATTTTATTTTTTTAGGACGTCCACGAGTGGACAATGGTTTATTTCTTTTGCCGAATTTCTTTTCACAGTAAATATAAAACTTTTCTATTGAGTTTCCAAATTCCCCCATTTCTTCTTTGACTTGTATTTTTTCCATTTTGAAATTGATGTAGAAATCCTTTATAATTTGATTTAACCTACCATTTTCTTCCTTTTCAAAATCATCCCACAAACGTTTTCTTCTAGCACCATTAATAGCATTTTCTTCATTGAATCTTGAAAAGTCAGGATAACATTTATCATATATTTCGTTTATTTCCAATTCTGTGTATTTGGCCTGCCAATAATATTGGGAGAATTCATAGTCACCATTTTGGATTTTACTTAATAAATCTGAATTTTTGTTGAGGGGTTGGGATTTGGAGGTATATCTTCTCCACCACATAAACCTATTGTAATTTAGAGGTTGGAGTTTTTTAATTTCTTTTAAAACTAGTTTTTCGTTTACTTCATATAATGGCATACCATAATATAATGAAGATTTGTTGGGGAGCCAAATAAACTTAGTAAGTTATTTGATTGTCTTCGTCTCTCAATTTATTTATTTGAGAATCTAAATCAATTAAGGCTTGGGAGGATTTTTTAGAAGACGTATCAGATCTTCTTATTTTATTTTTTTGTTTTTCTAAGTATTGAATTTGATTTTCAATATTCTTTACTTTATCTAAATCCCTAGGGGGAGTGGGTTCAGGAGTTTCTATTATTTCTTCTTCTACCTCGGTTATAACTTCTTTTATATCATATGGTGTTTCGAATTCTTTCCCTTCAGGAACAGAATACTCTACAGTTTCACCATATAAGTTTTCTCTTGTGTGAGGTTTTAGTTTTTCAAAAGCAAAATTTGCTGCTATAACTAAACTAATAGCAAGTGGATCAAATACAAAAATAATTATCAAAAGTAAATAATTAATGATTTTATCCATAGGTAGCCCCGTTAGTCCTGAAAGGTATTTTAATGGTCCTAGTTCACCTGATGTTCCGTCTCCAATTTTGGCTTCTACTATTTCAGATTCATAATCAAATATTTTTGTGTTTAAATCATCTACCTTTGTGTTTACCGCAGTTTGTCTGGTAATGGCTTGGTCTAGCTGTTTTTCCAATGCTTTGCGGTTTGATGACGATGAACGTGTTAGGATTTGACCTGTTTCTCTATCCCTATATGTGGTAGTATTATTAGATAGTCCCTTTCTTAATTCAGCAATAGCTTCATTGATTGATGTTTTTTCTCCATTGTAAACTTCTAGTTGTTCCCTTATATTATCTCTTTTAGTTTCAATGAGTTCTATTTTGGCACTCATATTGCTATCTTTATTGGCAGTCTCTTGATATGCTGAGCTTAGGAAGCCATAAATTCCCATTGAGGTAATTAAGATTAATACAGTACATGCTGTGATTAGATATCCCTTTAAAAGTGTAGGTAATGTTTTTCGGTATTGATATAATAAAGATGCTATAACTAGTTTAGCAACCTCAAGTGAGCTTGCCATTACTACTACTTCCCATTGTGCTCCAGCAAATAATTTACTTAAACCACTTACAGAGTAAAATGCAGCTGATGCTGATACTGCTAGGGCAGTGATAGCGATCAGAAATGGAAATATTCTTTCTGTTAGTTTTTTAAGCATATTTGTTTTTATACTAATTTTTTGGATTCTACTTCTTGTATCATCTCAAAATGGATTTTTGCTATTCTATCTCTACCATCTTCTGAGAGTAGATATTTGTGGCAATTGTCTGAATTTGTCATAAAGAAGTTTTCACTTAGGATAGCGGGCATTACTGTTTTTCTTAAAACATAAAAATCTTCTTCTTTTGTTCCTCTCATTTTTTCATCAGGAAACTCTGATGTTGCTTTATCTAGTAAAACCGATGCTATTAGGTCTGATTTTGTTTCACCTTCAGATGTATAAACAGACCAACCATTTGCTGATTCGTCACTAAACCCATTGGCATGAACCGAAACATAGATACAGGGTTTACCTCCCTTATCATATTCTTTTCTCCAAATGTCATTAGCTTTATCCGTACGTTCAGATAAAGGCATGTCTTCTTGTGTATCAACTAAATTAACACATTCAATTCCTGCATCAGTACATAATTTCATTAATCTATTAACAATACCTCTATTGAATTCTCCTTCATATAAAATTTCTCCATCAGGCCATAAGGGTGATCTTTTACCAGATGTTTGGTAAACACCATCTATTATTCCTCCATGGCCATTATCAAATAGCCAAATATAGTTTGATTCAGATGTAGAGGGTTTAGGCGTAACCGTAACCTCATATTTAGCCCCACAATTAGGACATTTTACATCTTTACTCATTTTGGGTCTTTTTTTGCAAATGCTTTAATTGTTGATACCCCTAACATTGTAGCTGAGAATATAAGCATTGAGTTAAATAAGTCTTGATTTACTGTAAACCAATGGAAACCATCACCAATAAAGGCAAGGCATACAAGTATGCCCGAAATGATTCCTAAAGTTTTTTTGGATGAATACTTATCTTCTTTTAAATCTTCTGTGAATATGTCGCTTACGAATTTCATTTTATTTTGTTTTATGCAGGAACTCCTGCCATTATTTTAGTGTGATTACTTCCCCCTAACTCTCTTGTGTACCAACCTTTACCAGGTTTGGAAGGATCTGTTGGATGTTCACCATGCCACTCAATTTCTTTTCCACGTAAAATGTCTCTTACTGTTTCTTCATCATCAACTGTAGGAACACCTCCTATTTCAACAAATGCTCTAAATGCAGGACCTGAAACTTCAATGTAATTACCTGATGTTTTTAATAAATCAGATTTGTGTCTTAGTAAGTTTTTAATATTTGCTTTATCTCCATCATGACCCATTCCTGTGTGTTTAATGCCTTGTTTTTTCCTTTTACCGAATGTAACTACATCTAATTCAGGATCAGCATCAATATCTGCTACTCTCCAATATGTTATATCTGGGTCTAAAATGTCTGAGGGGGAACCAATATTTACATGACCACCTATTGAAGAATAAGCGTTTTGAACTAAATCAAATAGTTGGTCTTGAATATCTTTTAATTCAGATGAATCAGTTACTTGAATGTATTTACCCTTCGGATATTCTATTTCACTTAATAAATCTAATAATTTTATCATTTTAGGGGGTGTTTGTTATAAATATGTAACCTTCTACTATCCATCGCAAGAAGAACATTGGGATAATCTTGACCCTAAGTCACCTTTAATCACTGAGTCTGTTCTTAAATAATATAGAGTTTTAATTCCAAGCCTATGTGCTTCAATGTGGACCTGGTTTATCCATTTTGGAGAATCTGTAGGGTCAAAACTTAAATTTAAGGATTGTGTTTGATCTATATATTTTTGTCGGATGGCAGCTTGTTGAACTAACCCTAACTGGTTTATTTCAGAAAATGATAAAAATACTTCTTTTTCATCCTCTGTTAAAATTGTATTTGGGAGGTTTTGAACGGATCCATTATCTACTAGAATTTGATCCCAGGTTTTTTCATTATTATATCCTTTTTCTTCTAAGACCTTAGCTAATTCAGGGTTTTTAACTATAAATGTTCCCTTAGCTCCATTAAATGTATAAACATTAGCAGGTTGAGGTTCTATTCCTGCGGAACATCCGCCAATTCTAGAATTAGATACTGTAGGTGCCACTGCTAACAGATGAGTATTTCTCATTCCTGTACCTTTACACCATAGAGGTTCACCATATTCTTGAGCCAATTGACGTGAGGCAGATTCTGCTTTTAATTTTATTTGAGAGAATACAGTATGTGTCCAAGCTGTTGATGATATAGAATTAAATGGTAAGTCTCTTTGTTGTAGAAATGTATGCCAACCCATAACCCCTAATCCTAATGCTCTTCCTTTTTTAGCATGTCTATGAGTTCGGGCCATAGATTCTTTACCATTAGTTTTATCAATGAACTCTTGCATTACACCATCTAAAAAATATACTGCTGTTTCTACAACATCAGTGTCTTTCCATTCATCATATTTTGCCAGATTTAAGCTAGATAAACAACAAATAAACGAGTGCTCCTCATCTGTGTGGAGGGTGATTTCAGTACAAATATTAGTCATTGATACATTAAGATTATTCATAAGATAAGCCATTGGGTTATCTTTATTAATGTTGTCTGAATACATTATGTAAGGTTCACCAGTTTCTACTCTTGATTTTAGAATCTCAAGCCATATGTCCATAGCTTCAGTATCCCTATCATGTAGTTTCTTCATAAAACTATCATCAATAGAAACACATTGGTGTAAATTTAAACATTGTCTATTTGGATCACCTTTTGGGCGTCTAATTTGTAAAAATTCGCGTATATCTTCGTGGTTAATGTCTAAATTAACGCTAGCAGCCCCTCTTCGCACACTGCCCTGATTCGTAGCAATTATCGTTGAATCAAATATTTTAGCCCAAGGAACAACACCTTCACTTGTTCCATTACCCTTAATTGAAGTTCCTCTTTCTCGGATTTTTGATAAACCAATTCCCACACCCCCACCTTGAGAGGTTAACTTCATTAGTTCTGCATTGGTTAAACCTATACCCCTAATTGAATCGGGTGTGTCAACACCAAAGCATGAAATGGGTAAACCCCTATCTGTTCCTGTGTTAGATAAGACAGGTGAAGCTAAACCAATCCAACCATTCCAAATATACTTAAAGAATTTATTCTCTAAATCTGGTCGGTTTAGTCTTTGGGCTACTGCGTAAGCTACTCTACGGTATGCTTTTTTAGGGGTTTCTCCTGGGAGGAGGTACCCTTTAGAAATTGTAGATAAAGCTACGTCATCAAAAAATTCAGGATAATCACTGCCCTTTTTCCAGTTTGTGTAATCGGCTATTAAATCGTTATTGTCCATTTTTTAAAATATTGCGTTTGCATCCCAATCTTTGGTCCCTTTAGAGTAATTAGTTACCCTTCCTGCGAAGAAGTCGGTGTGTTGTTTTCCTGCTGATAAGTGGTCGAACCACTTCATGTTGTTTAGTGATGGTAAGTCTACATCACTAATTATTGGATTATATCCTAAATCTCCTAATTTTGTATTAACTCTATTTTTGATAAAATTTGTTAAATCATATTTAGAACAACCTTCTAAATCTCCCAACTCATATACCTTATCTATAAAATCAAGTTCAAGTTTAAGTGAAAGTAAAGCAGCTTCGTTTATTGCTGTTTCTAATTCTGGTGTTTTTAAATTAGGGTTTTCTTCTAGTAAAGTTCTAAATAACCAACACCCCGCTTCCGAGTGCATTGATTCATCCCTAATTGACCATTCTACTATTTGACCTACACCCTTGAGTTTGTTTCTCATTTTAAATGAAAGTAAAATTGCAAACGAAGAAAATAAATTTACTCCTTCAGTAAAGGCTGAGAATATAGCTAATGATGTTGCTCTTTTATGCCAATCTACTTCTTCATTAAAGCTATCTCTAACCTCCATTAAAGTTTCAATTTTAGCCATAGTTGTATCATCTTCTAAAAATTCAGAAAAATCATCTAAACCTAATTCTTCATTAAGTAATGAGTAAGCTTCGGCATGGATTGTTTCCATAGCACCAAAAGTAGTAGCCATTGCTATTATTTCAGGTTTCCTAAACCATTTTGTTACTAACCCGGTCCAATAATCATTTACTACGGTTTCAGTTTGAGCAAAGCCCTTTAAGATAGAACCTATTATATTTTTTTCTGTTTCTGTTAAATTTTGTTTCCAATCATTGATGTCACTCATCATTGGAACTTCTGTGTGGATCCAATGTGCCTGATGCTGTTTAAGCCAATAGTCAGCGGCTTTAGGATATTCAAAAGGCTTATAGACTATTCTTTCTTTAAGTAAATTTGGTTTTGCCATTGTTTGTGTTGGTTTGTTTATTGGTTCATAAAAAAGTTTTCTGTAATGTCTTGACCCTTTATATGGGATTTGTCGTAACTATTAAAATTAGATGTTGAAAGCGATTCTGTTTGTAAGTTTGTTACTAACTCATCATCCTCATCGTAATCATGAACTGTAAAGTGTCCAGTTGATGTGTCAGCTTTTACTCCAAATGTTAATCCATCCATCCCGTATCTGTTTTTCATTACATGAAACCTACCTGTGCCATTTACTTTATCTTTTGCTTTTCTAGATAAGGATAAACAAAAGTCAGTTATCATAATTTTATCATAACTTCCGGCTGCTTTATCTCCTTCAATGACATCATCTTTAGCACCCGCTCGATTTACTTGAGAAACTGACCAAATTGGTACCTTTAATTCTCTAGCAAGTCCTTTAGTGCTTGTATAAATATCATCTATCTCCCCTTTACGATCAGCTGTTTTCTTTCTTGTGCCTAAAAGGTCAACATAATCTATTATTATTAAATCTGGTTTGATGTCTAGGTCTTGACATTTTCTAATATGTGATTCTACAGTGTGGATAGTTGTTTTACCCATTGGAAATTCTTTAATAACTAATTTACCTGGTATTTTAGGGATAATTTCTTCTACTTTGTCTTTGTGTTGAGTTATGTTATTTACAGGTATTTGAGTAAAAAAGGCATCATATCTTCTACCTACATAATCTTCCCCTAATTCTAAAGTATAGTGTAAAACATTATAACCTGCTCTAACGGCAAATCCTCCAAGTGCTACTAGGGACCAACTTTTTCCACCTCCTGGATTACCAAATATTAAACCAAAATCTCCACTGCCTAATCCTCCTTGTAGTAATTCATTTATTCTATCCCAAGGTGTAGGAATTGGATTTCTTGTATCCTCTCTATATCTGGTTTCAATATCTATATTATATTCATGTCCTATATTCTTATCGTTTCCTGCCCTTAAAGCGCTTTCTACTAACAATTTTATAGAATCATAATCTCCCGCCTTTAATAAATCTACTGAAGATAATAATGCTTTTTTAAGTTGTTGGTTCTTACAAAATGCAGAAAATTCTTCCTGTACATATTTTAAGTCATCATCACTTGCTATGTATGCCTCTCTAAGCTGTTCTTTAATAGAAATTTGTAGTACCTCATTTTCTATTTTTTTAACCTTAACTTTTAAAATGTCCAGTGAGGGAACTGTATGGTATTTGTCATAATATTTTATTATTTCTTTTATAATCCATTTATGGGCTTGATTATTAAAATCTTCCTCATTTAAGATATCATATATGTTTGTTAAAAATTCTTTATGGGTTAATAAAGAAGATAAAACCTTAATTTGAAATCCCTTTCCATATTCTTCTATTGATTTTAATGTCATATAACTTATTTATTTGTAACTAATTTTGCGAAGACATCATCTAACCAAAAATCTAAATTTCTGATCATTCCACCTAATTTGTCTTCATTATATAATGCTGTGAACTGCTCGGGAAGATAATTTAAATCTTTGGATTCTACAAATCCATCTATATATTTCTTATCATTTTCTCCTAACATTGGATTACTTAAATCCATTACTTTATAATTTTTCTCTAATTCACTTATCCCTTGAATTACTCGGGCATATACTACATGGTCCTTAAATTTCTTTTCACATATATCAAGAATATCATCAAATGTTAAAATACCTTCGGTTAATTCGGGGAATTTTTTAAATAATCCTTTTTCACCTAACCCCTTAACTCCCTTAATTTTATCTGAATTATCGCCTAATAATGTTTTGTAAATGATGAAATTTTGGGCAGGCATATTATACTTTTCTTTTATAACATCTTCAGTATAATACTTTTTTTCCATTGGTCTATAAACTATAACATTTTTGGAAATCAATTGGAGAAAATCTTTATCGCTAGATATTATAAACACCTTATCGTCTTGGTGATTTGGCAGTTTATCACTTAAATATGCGATAATATCATCGGCTTCCGCCTTATCTAAGGATAGTGTTTTAACAGGTAAGGTTTTTAAATATTGTATTACTCTTACTATTTGATCTACTTTAGAATCATCTTCATCATCTAAGTTTTCAAATACCTCCCAATTAGTAATTCGTTGTAAATTCCTCCCTGATTTATATTCAGGGAGGAGATTTTTTCGGTTAGCTGTTGAACCTGCACCATCAAAAATTACGTAAACTTGATCTGGTTGGGTTTTACGAATCATAGCTCCTAATGATCTAAAGAATCCACCTAAACCCCCTATATGGACACCATCGGGATTAACCATATTGAGCATAGCAAAGTTTCTAAAAAATAAATTTAGACCATCTAGAATTAATATTCTATTACCTTCAGACAGACTTTTATCATTCTCCTGAGTATCACCCAGAAGTTCAAGTAATTCTTTCTTTTTCATAATTATTCTGGTTCTTCGGTGTATGAGGATATATCATTGTATTCATGATCTTCCTCAACGATTTGAAAATCACCCCCACCTAATATATTTTTCCAAGCAGCGGCATTATCTGTTTTATAATCTTTAAGCTCTTTATCAGTATCATTGATAAAGCCATGAGGTGTCATAACTATTCTACCTCTAGTGGTAACTCCATTAATGTGATTTTTATCAATTTGTAAGTTAACACGCTTAGCAAATTCAACTTGCTTGCCATCTTTAATTGCTTTAATTTTAGATGTTCCTGCATTTGAAATATTACCAAATGTAACTACAAATGTTGAATCAAACCACATAGCAAATCCACCCTTATTCATTAATTTTGGTTTACCCATAGGTGATTCTGCTTTGGCCGTCCATACTTTATTAATACAAACCAAAGTATTAGTAAATGGGGATGATTCTTTTCTTGATAATGTAACTCTTTGGTTAACATTATTTCCAAATTGAGTTGACATTGCACCCGCATTCCACTCATTGTTGTTTTTATTGGATTTAATAGACATTTCACATGGAACTGATCCTATTGAATCCCATAAAAATAATAAATCATAAGGTAAATCACCTTTTTTCTGTTCATCCATTAAGTCTAAGATAAACACGGCTACATCTTCAATAGTATTAATTGTTTCTCTATCTACGTAAATGAAATTACCTTCATAATTTACAACTTCACCTGTTTCCTTATCAACAACTTCTTCAACTTCTAATCCCATTTGTTTTGCATGTTCCCAATTCCATTTCATTTCAGTAATGATGAAAATTGGTAGGATATTTCTTTTTTGAGCTGATACGGCTGCTTCTAGTAGTGCAGTTGTTTTACCTGTATCTGAATGACCTCTAAGTAATACAATATGTCCCATTGGAATACCAGGGATTGATGTAACATCTTGAAATGCTTTTGACAGTGGTATCCAAGATTGTTCTTTAAATTTAACGTTTTGTTTAAGTCCCTTCTTTTCTTTGAAGGAACTTAAATCAAATTTAGATTTTATTTCAGCAGAGACTGCTTCATGTAACGATTTTTTAACTCTAGGCATATATTTTCAATTTAAAAGGGTAAGTCATCATTTTTACCATCATCAAATAAATCATCGAATTCAGCTGATTTGGCTTTCTTAGGTGTTCCTTGGGTTGCTAAACTAAATGCTTTTGGGGGAGAAGCATCCGTACCATTTGTAGTATTACTTTCAAATGCAACTGCAGGTTCTGATGTTATTTCACCTTCACCCCCTTCGTTACCTGCTATGAAATTTTGTAATTCATCTTTTAATTTATCGTAAGTGTATTTATACCTTTCTTCTAGTAATTGTGGTTGGTTTTCTAACCACGCATTTACAGTATTAGCATCTTCACTCAATGGTGTTTGTTTAGGTTTTGGTCTCAAACTAAGCCCAAATCCAGGTCTATCAGCTACCTTGGAGGCATTAACAATAAAATCAAACCCTTCAGCTACATCTGTAAAATCACCATAATCCTCATCATCAGCAATTGATAACAATTCCATGTAGATAGTTTTACTAAACTCAAACAAACGAACACCTTTATCTTCTTCTCCTCTAACAATAACAGGAGCGAATACTCTTAATTTCGGATCTAACTTTTTAGCTAATCTCCAATTTTCAGAATCACTTGTAGTCCTTAATTTTTTAGTAAAATCAACTACCGGATCTTGTTCTCCCCAGTTAGACAATGCAACGATTGGATACTTTCCAACACCATAGTGCATGTAAATTTCCTGGAAGGGGTTGTTTTTGTTTAGTAATGAGGGGACAAATCTAATTTGATATTTTCCCTCTTGTCTTGGTTTCCAATAAACTAAGGTATAGTCTTTTTTCTCACCTGTTTTTGGTTTGGCATCCTGATTCAAAGATGTCAAACGATTCTTGATTTGATTTAAATCCATAATTATAACTGTTTTTTTTATTTATACTTAAATATAATGAAAATTTAGCTGGAAGCCAAATTATAATCTAGGGAAGATTAATTATATCGTGAATTTTTGTGTTGAGTTGTTTTAAATCTCCATGTTGGGTAAGCAAAACACAATTTCTGTAGTGCTGCCAATTAATTGGAAATTTAGTATCAACAACTCCCCCATTAAGCTTTTTAATTAGCTCATTTAGGGCATTTATTGTGTATAATGTATTCGTTTCTTTCTTTCTATGTACTAAGATAGTATTCAGGGGGATATTTCTTACATTACCCTGGTCAACATTATAAGTAATTACATATTCGTCATTACTTTTGATATAAAGTATAAACATTTTGTTATACATTATATTGTATGTGGTTGAAAGTTCTTTAACTTTAAACTCAATCTCTTCGGCCTTTACAAAGGTACAAAATAATTTATTATTCAAATCTCCTAAATTTATAAAGTTGTCATTATCATATTCCATCTTATAAATATTAGAGGGTTGATTAAAAGTCATAACTGATTCCATGTGTAATTTTTGTTTTAAGTTTATATTTTTTAAATACAGATAATATGCGCTCTAATGTATCTTTTTCGGTGTTTTTAAAATCCAGCAAAAATGCGTCATATGTGTACAATACTAATTTTGTTTCTTGTTTTTGTAAAATTTTAATTATATCCCATAATATACAAACATTAGTTGATGTTTCCAAGTTCTGGTTTGTATTTTTGGTCTTTAGGAACGTTTCTATTACCTATAGAGGTGTCACCCATTTTATGGGAGATTTCTGTTGTCTTCCATAAAGGAATTAAATTATCTAACCCCCAACATTCTTTTATAGCCTTTTCATTAGTTACATCATATAAATTTTGAGGTGTAATATGATGTATTTCCCATAGGTTTCCACAGTTATCCCAATTCATGCCCTTTCTAAAATGTTTTTCTAAGTGGGTTTTTAATTGTTGGAAGGTGTAATCTGTGACTTTACTAAAACTGAGGTGTTTAGATTTACCCTTATCTTTAAAGAATAAATGAAAATTTGCCTTCATTAATTGTTGTAATCTAAAATCAACATCATTTTTATATCGTTCTCTCCATCTTTCATTTCTTCGTATTCTTACCTCAGGTTGTTGGCTATACATTTTTAATCTTTCTTTATTCTCTTGATAATATTCTTTAAAATAACCTTCCTTTAAATATTTATCATTCCATTTTTTGCTTTGGATTAAATATAATTCTGGGTTGTCTATTTTCCATTTATTATATCTTTCAGTTTCTTGTTTAATATAGTATTTTCTTTTTTTTAAGTAAGATTTTTTAACACTTTTTTTAACACATTCTTTACACCTATTACTCAAACCATCCTTATTGTTTTGGTTTCTATTAAACATTGGATGTTGAATATTGCATTGGGGGTTATTACATTTTTTCATATTTTTATATTTTAATATAAATACATAAAGTCTCCAAATTTTGTAAAAAATTAAGAACTAAAGTCGTAAGTCATACCTTCATCCTCTTTTATTTTAAGTTTGTAGGATTTGAATATGTTTCTAATCTCGGGTAAAAGATAGTCCTCTTCCTCACAAATATCTAGTAAAAAACTGTCATAGACGTAAAGAACTATTTTAGTTTTTTTACCTCTTAACAATTTTAACATATCCCACAATATACAAACATTAGTTGACGTTTCTAGATTCTGAAGGAGGTAATTAAATAACTTTTGAGGACGCATGCCATCTAATTTTTCTTTTTCAAATTTATAATTAGATATTGGACATTCGATAAAACCCTTAGTTTGAAAATCATTCCAGAGGTTATCTATATATTTTTGAGTCTTTTGGAAAAACTCTAAATCCTTATATTGTTCAAATACACCCCCATATAGCTGTTTGAATGTAAGTTCCTTGGATTTTTTATAATCTACCCCATACATCTTAGCAAATGATTTATGAATGTCTTCAGTATCAAATTCATAATCAATTAGGTGACTTGCTAGAGTAGGATGGTATGCTGAAATATCTATTTCAATGAATTTATCATTATTAGGGATAAATGATTTTCTACAACCATTTTCTTTATTTAAGGCAGCATAATTTACTCCCCCAAACCTGTTTGAGGGTCTAGTTGTTGTTGTTCTGTAATTGTATTGTGTGTACACTTTATCTCCCAAATCTTGGTTGAAGTGTTCTTTGAATAGCTCGGGGTCAACTTGTATACCATTCCTTTCGATTGAATTGAATACCAATGGTACTCTGTTGTTGTAAAATTGGTTGATTGGTTCATTGAAATATTGTTTTAGATTATTGTAATTTTTTTCACATACCTCATAATGTTTTACTACAGGTATTATTCTGTTTATAGTAGTATTATTTGGGATTTTTTGGTTTAGGAATTGATGAGCTCTTGTAGTCTCCATTTCATATCCAGGTGATAGTAATGAAACATCATCAACGTTTTTATGCGAATAGAAATGCAGGAATTCCTTTTTCCCCCAAACATGCAACTTAGTATAGCTACTAATTAATTCACGTATATTCTCGTTGTTTAATTGTGTTGTTTCGCTATGGTTTATTGATAAAATGAAACCCTTGGGTGATTCCAGAGGTCTTAGATAAACTAGACTTGTTGGGGTCTTTGCAGGATGAGTTTCGTATGAATATGGGATTACTTCAATGTAAGCTTCTTCATAACCCTTATCATAAAACTCCTTTAACTGCTCGTTATTTTCTATCAGCCAAAACATTTGGCCCAATATAGTAATAATGTTTTAATTATCCAAAGTTACCTCGAAAATAAGAAGTAAAACCATACCATTCATTGTTTCTTTCTATTTGAGATACTATTTTTATATTAACTTCTGGGTTTCCATCTATGTTCCATGGTAAGAATAAACACTCATATAAATCTGAAGCTACAGTGGGGTCATTAGATTTAAATTTTGTGTAGGTTTCTTTGGATATTTCAATGTAAATTAATTCATTAGTTTTTTTGGCAAAGTATCTTCTATATTCCCCTATTGAAACCTCCTCACCTGTCGGTGATGAGTAATAAGGTGGAGGTGGGGGGGTAAGGGGGGAAGTATTAGATAGATTTGTTAAGGTAGAATATTCATAGTTGGATTTGGTCCCAAATCTAAGGTCTATTTGAAAGTTTTCACTTTCAATTTCGAGGGTTGGGAATTCATCTAAAAATATTAATTCTATTTGAGTAGAAGAAGGATTTTCCCCTACATAATATTTACCTGTTGAGGTGGCATAGTACTTCCCATAATAGGGTTTATTGGATGATTTAATAGCCAAATTCCCATTACTAGTAAGATTAGGGGTTATTTGGGATTTAGGATAGTAATTCATTTATATTTAATTTGGGGTTTAAACCATCAGGGTTAGCTTTTATATACTCACTTAAAGAGGGATTATTCCCCAAACTATATAATTTGTTTACTGCTTCCTTAACTTTAATTGCTTTATTTGGTGCCCATTCTTCCACATAAAAGTGAATATAATCCTTGTATGAGGCGTAATTGCCCCCCCAACCTAATTTGTATTTTTTTGCTATATCAACTATCCCTGTAGCTAGCCATTTTTCTTTTCCTTCACTCTTTCTTAATGTTTCCCCATTTGGGGTTTTTAAATTCATATCTATAGCTAACCCATAATTATGGGCGGATTTACCTGGGGATGCATTTTCTGAGTTTTGTTTTTTTAGTTCTGCTGATTCCTTAAATGTTCGATAAGTATCGTTTATTGAAAACCTATATCCCGTAGGGTTTAAAGCTATAAATTCATTAAAAAAGGAACGGAATCTTTCCCTGTATGCCGGGTTAAGTCTTTGGAGGAGGGTGTCAACAGTAATTTCTTGTTTTCTAGTTCCATAGTTACTTTCATTATCTCTAATAAATGTTGTGTTTTTATTGTTGGGGTTTGATAAAGAATTTTTAACTGAGGATAAAGAAACATTGTTACTACCTCCACTACCACCTGCGGCTCCAAAAGTAAATCCTTTTAATAGATCTGGTGTGTTTATAATTTTATTAGGCATAAGGGTTATTAGTTTTAAATTGGTTCCGTGGGTCTAATTGAAACATCTTCTATTATTTCGGATTTAGGAGCAACAGGTCCTGTACTTGTGCGAGATGAAGGTTGGGGTTGTTTTTCACCATTTAATAATTCTTCAGTATCTATAGTATTAAGTGCTGCATCTTGTTTTTCTTTACTTGTAGCAATAGTATCTAAACTAGTTACCCATTCATTGTTACTTAATTTATGATTAACTCCTGTTACTATAAATGATAGGGTTTCACCGTAGTTAGATGGTAAAAATGCAACATTAACTTTTATTTTATTATAAATTTTTATTCCACTTAAACCATCCATTGACAGTTTTAGGTTGAATGGGAGAAAACCAATAGAAGATTCTATATATTGGGGGTCTTCATTAGTAGTTTGGGCTTGGGCGTATTTGTAGTAATCGGAGGCTGCGGATTTGTTAATATCAACATAGTCAGAAGAGATTATATATTTCCCATTCTCTGCAGTAAATCCTAATTTTTCGAAATTTTGTTCAAGAAAATTTTTATAGTTTACTAGTACACTTTCATTTTGAGTTTCTATGTTACCCTCAACCCCTGCATCTATTATATTTTCTTTAAATCTGTCTTTAATACCTACATTCCATTTAGAAAAGGCGGTGGCTTCAGCACCCGGTATAGAACCATTTGCAGTAGCACCTATAGTAATTATAGTTGCATATTCTTTACTTATTTCAGTAGTAATTCCGGCATTTCGTACAAAGTTAGAAGTATTATCCTTGGGATTTAATCCAAAAATCTCTAATGTAGCTTCCTCTTTTTCAAAAATATCATAACCCGGAATGTTTTGGGCTATTGTTTTTAATCCTGGGATGGGGGTTTGGTCTATAAATCTAATAGTGTTTGATTCTTTGTCTATAATAGGTTCAATATTATTTATATTTCCTAAAGAGTCATTTATATCAGTTGCTAAGTTTTTCAATACTTTAAACACCGATATTTGGTTATTATTGTCAACTTCATCCATAATTTCTCTTATTCTATTAAAACTAAAATATATATTCATTATATTTCCATATCTAAAACCATTTACAGTCTTGATGAAAGTGTTTAATTCTGGGTATATTTTTTCAAATGCTTCGTTTCCTACATAAAATTCAGGGTTAGAAATAGCAGTTTTGTTAGGATCAAGAGAAATTTCATTATCTATAACATAGCATATATTAGTAAGGGGGTTAAAATCAATTAAAAGAAGAGGTTGTCCCTTATTTGAGCCCTTTTCAATTTTGGGAATTATGTTGGTTTCAAAAAATTCTAAAAAAGTCCCTAATCTTATAAAATGTTGATATTTAGGGTTATTAAGATTAGTTAATTGGAAAACATCAACAGTTCCTTCAACCCTATTAATATAAATCTCTCTATATCCTGCTGCGGTTAAACCAAATTTTCTTGCAAATTTTTCCTGTTGTTCTGGGGTTAATGCGTTAAATTTTGTTGTTCTTTCAGATGAAGAATATATTGGGAATCCTACCTTTTTATTCCATAGGGCGGCATCATTAGAGGTGGGGTTTATTACAACCCCTAAATTCTTGTCTAAGGCTGTGATATTAAGTGAAGTTGGATTATCATATTCTTTTTGGATATTAAATAAATATTCAAATACCTTATTTTTTCCTCTTGTGGATTGAAGATTAATATCTAGGTCTACTCGAGCTTGGAGTTCTTCTGTGGCTTTTGTTTCTTCCTCAGTTTTTTCTATCCCCTCTAAAGTAAGCCTACCTTCAGAACCCCCTGCGATATTTCTTTGGGTAAAATATCCATAAAACTTAGATAAAAATTTATTTAAGCTTATATTATCCATTATAAACTTTCGTTTAACATCTATAGATGCATTTTTAGTAGCATCTAATTGTAATTTCTTCGAATCAGAGATGTTTAGAACAAAGCTACGCCAAGCTTCTACAAGAGCATATAGGGTTGCATCTTCAGTTACCCTACTGATGTCATTACTAGGGCCAGAAAATGCAAACGCCCCTGTTCTGATTAATGTTTCTCTACTTTTGTCAAAATCATTTTTATAATTACCAAATAATAATTTAGGGAAACTAAAACTATCAGATGCAACTGGAGTATAAGGCTGTATATAATCTTCGGAGACGTCAAAAGGGGTGATTCTAGACTCCAATTGGTTTATTATGTATGAATATCGAACTTGGCCCAAGTTAAATCCATATTTGCCTCCATTAAACCAATCAGTAAGAATATCTTTAAGACCTGGGTAGGTAAGACTATAGAATTTATCTTGGGTAACTTCGGCATTGGCTTCTAAATTTTGGTTTTTTAAATCATCATATTGGTTTGTTATGATTTTAGTAGCTGGAAGGTTTGCTTTTAAGGATTCAATTATATCCCCTTGACTCATTAATTCTAATTTAATGTTGTATGTCCCATCTGCTTCAAAAGTCCATGAAAAGTTAGATATTACTCCAAAAAAACCATCATAGTTTCCCTTATACTTTTTCCTTAATTCTTCGATTTCAGGGAGAATTTCATTATAAGAGGATTTATTATATTTCCAAAATTGTCTATCAATTAAAGTAGTTCCCATAGATTCAACATCACCATTTCCTCCTTTTAAACCATCTAAGTATTTATCAACTCCCCACTCTAACATTACTGAGTATCCTAATCTTAAGTATAAAGCATCTATAACATCAAATTGATTTCTGTTGTGGGCTTTAATATTAATAGTAGCCTTTTTAATTGAACCTCTATTTAAATCCTTAATATCCGCATCTATTATTCCCGGCATTGGAGAGTATCCATGTTGACCTGTTCCTCCTACACCGTATGCTCTATTTGCTCCACTTATTCCTGCTCTTTGGGTTTGGGAGTAGTTGTAATAACCTGAAGCTTTTCCTTGAGTGAAATCTGAAATATTTCCTCCTGTAATATCAAAATTTCCACCTTTTTCTTGAAATAATTTATTAGTTTCAGCAATCTTCTTTTTATTTAAACCCCCAAAACTTGTTAAACCATTAAACAATACGTTTCTCATGGCTAAATCTTGACCTGGGGCTACTCCTATTAAAAGTGGATTTTCTTCTTGGTCTCCTTTGTTTTTCTTTAAAAGATCTAATCTACTTTGATTAAAAGAAGTTCCGGATGCTAGTTTTATCCAAGCATTTCTAGAATTTAAGTATTGGAGCTCCTCAACAGTCCTATTTGCTTTACCATGTACAGCTTGCCTGTCATTGATTTGATTAGTCACATAATCCTTAAAAGGTTCTCCTAAAAGATTTCCCATAACTTTATTTATTTATTTCTTCATACTCCGCTATAAAGGGAGTAGGGTTAGCTGGTATTCTTAATTGTGTTCCTGTTGGGGGTGTTAATGAGTTTTGAGGTAATTTTCCATTGGCACATGAAATAATCCACCATAAGGATGAGTTACCATAGTATTGTTGAGCTAAGGTATCATATCGATCCCCAATAGTAGTATAAACATAGATATCACTAAATGCTCTTGGAATTTCTGGGTAACGAACAGTTTTATAAATTCGTTCTCTATTGGGAGCTAGTGTTCTTGGTATGTTGGTATAACGTGCCATTATTTTGTTTTTTAGATATTAACTCTTACCCTTTCACCATCATCATTTTTAATTCTTTTGGTATCATTGTAATTTTCTGAGATGCCATTGGTTAGTTCTATGTATCTTTGTTTACCGTATCCTCTATTTTCTATTCCTGTTGGGACTAGTCCATTATCTCCATACTCATTTTTCTGTAATTCAGGTCTGAATGTATGGATTGGGGTAAAGTTCATGGTTACTTTGCATATATAAGGCATTTCTTGAACTGTAGGATCGGATTCACCTGAATCATTTATTCCTATTTCCCAAGGTGATTCTTGAGGTATATCTAATGTTAATGAATCTATAAAACCTGGTAGTTCATAGCACCATCCTCCTAAAGTTAATGTTGTTAAAACACCACCCATATAACCACTACTACCATAATCTGGTGCTAATGTTGAAGCTAAGAAGTTAAGTTTTTTATATTGTTCCATTATCTCAGGTTTTGATTGAGCTGCTACAGTATAAGATAATGATATTTTTCGACTAAACCCACCGTATTTGTAGAATTCTTCACCCCTTCCCATGTATTGTATTCCACTCCACTTAGCACCATAAGAATCTGAGAATTGGTCAATAAAGGCTCTAAAATGCATAAAAACTTTTTCCCCATCTCTTAATACAGCTCCTATTCTAAATTTAACTAAATCGTTTTTAGCTACATCGGTTTGTTTAACATTTTTTGATTTATATATGGGTTGGGCATTTATTTTATCTACTACTGATAGATTTCCATTTACAATTTTGCCTCGGGTATAGCTTATTACATTTCCTCTTTGGCCCGGGGATGTATAATTTATTCTAGATCCATTAACTCCATCTATTGTTTTTCCCGCTGCGGGGTTATATGAGGGGGCAAAACTGATGACTGTGGATGATTTTTGGTCTTTTAAATAAGGTACTCTAAAGTCATCTTGTTTTAATTCTTTACCTTTAAAAACACCAAACCCTGTTGGTTTTCCTGATGGGGGTGTCCCCTCAGGTTGGAAGTTTTGATTTTCACTTCCTAAAAGTAAGCTATTTCTTTGAAGTAAATCTCCTATTGGGTCTAGTTGTGTTGATGTAATAGGGAAAAAGCCTGAATTTTTAAGTTGGTTGTTTTCAATTCCTGTTCTTAAAGGGGCACCTTTGTTGTCAGTAGCAAATTTTATATTGGTTTTCCCAATGCCCAAATCAGAATTAGGTCCTCCGGAGTAGGAATATATATTAATTGGGTCATTTATTGTAAATTGGTTTCCTATATTTGATGATTTGCTGTTATATAAGTCAACTAATCTATTTCCTTCCCCATCATTTCCACCTATTATTGAGGTTTTTACATCAAGGTAAGTATTAACCCCCTTTAAAGGATTTAATCCTTGTTTATATAAATGTGCTCCAGTAAATCCTACTCCTGCTTGTGCTATTGTAGATAGGGGGTTGTATGTCCCCTCGTTTAAAGGAGAATCTTTCCAACTATTAGAATCTGATTGGTTTCCACTTGCTTGGGTAGCAGCTCCTATTCTTGATAGTAAGTTTTGTTTTGCTACAAATAAAATACCTCTTGGTGATTTTAAATCCCCAAAAAACTTTGTTAACCTAATCACATCATTAGCCGCATCAAGAGGGGCGTTAAGTCCTCCTCTTAATAGAAAATCTTCATTTTGGGGAATTATATCACTACTAATAGGGTCTGTAATATAAGGCTGACTACTATTACCACTTCCAGGTCTATCAGAAGCAGGTGGATTCCCAAATTTGAGAGATTTTAAATCTGTTTTTAGGTCTAATAATCCCATTAAAATGAAGCTCCTTCAGGTGTATTATCTTTGTAGTTATTTGCAGGTACAACCCCGTCTAAATCTAATGTTGAAGGTTGTGGTTTGTTAGGTACGTTTGGTATCCCATTTATAGAATATGTATCTTGTAATTTTGATTGAGCTGTTGCTCCTACGGGTGTAGGAGGAGTTGAACCGTTCCCTTTGGATAGAGGTGATCCTGTTCCTGTTGGTGATGTTAATTTATCTAATAGTCCCATTGTGTTATATTTTTATGTTTATTATAAATATTAAATTTTATTGAATTTCTCGTTCTGCTGTGTTAATACCTTGACCTACTTCATTTCCTCCCATTTCTATTACTGTTGATTTTGATGCTATTTGGTTAAGTATTGCGTTTTGGGCATTTATTGCTGCTACTATAGGTTGGATGTTTATGTTGTTTTTACTGCTACCACCTTTACCTTTCCCACCTAAGTTAGTTCCTACTATCATGGAATCATCTTTATCTAATTGGATTGACCCTTTTGGGCCTGATACTACTGTTTCACCACCGGGTCCTATGACACCATCACTCATTTGGGACATTACGTAAGCAGTTGCTGTTAAACCTGCGGCCAACCCAATAGCTGCTCCTATGGGGTTTACAACGAATGCTGAGGTAATTGATGCTGCCTTGGCTAAGGCTTTTTTCTTTTCTGCTTTTTCTTCCTTTTTAGTAAATAGTAAACCAATACCTTTGGCTATGTTAGCACCTAGTATACTTAATTTTATGGCTGCGTATAACCCTGCTACTGTTCCCAATATTGTAGCAAGATTTTCAGCTCCTCCTACCATGTTTGTTATACCCTCAACAATTCCCAAAATAGGTTCTGCCATTCTCATAAAAACATCTTGGATTCTAGTTACTATTCCTTCCATGTTGGCTGCTACTGAAGCAGATTCTAGTTGATTTGATAAATTTTCATTATTAATCTCCTTAGCTGCCTCTTCAGCTGACATTCCCGCTGCTCTTTTATCATTGTATTCTTTTTGAGCATCAGACATACTTTCAACACCCTTACCATATTGATCTTGGAGGATTTTAAGGTTTTGTTGTTCAGTAACAACATCCGCTAATTGATCCACAGTTAATCCAGCGGCTTTAGCTGCTGCTTCTTGTGCTATAACATTATCTGTTTCAAAGGCTTTCATTATAGACTGGTTTTTTAATACCTCTTTGGCTGCTCCAATTTTATCTCCTTGTAATGCTAGTGCTCTTGCGGATTCTAAATTAATGTCTTGACCTAATAATAATTCAGCTTGGAGTTCATTTTGAATTGAACTTTCAAAATCCAATAAACTTGAAGACATAGCAGCTGCATGTTCCATGTTTATTCCTAAAGCTTTAGATTCAATGACTGCTTTAGTTAATTCTTCAACTCCTCCTTTAGTACGGAGTTTGAAGGTATTTGAAAGTTTGGCTACACCTTCTTGTACTTCTTTAACACTTACAAGAGTTTTGTTTTGTTTATTAAGTTCTAAAGTTGTATTTTTGATATCTAATAAAACTCCTTTTGTAGTTTTACCATTTTTCATTGCGGTTTTTGTAAAAAACCCCATTGCCTTGTTGGAAAGACCTGTTCGTTCTTGAATTGAAGCAAATTCTTCAGCAATTTCACCTGAGAATTTTGCTCCAGTACCAAAATATTCATTTAGTGATTTTTGGGCCTCTATAAGATTTTTTCTATTTACTAGTATGTCCTCTGAGGCTAATGCTGTTTTGGTCATTTCATTACCCAATGCAAGGGATTCTTGGTAAGAAACCCCCATTTCTTTAGCTAATTCACCCGCTTCCTTATCCGCCCCCTTTAAAGCATCTACAAACATTTTTATAGCACCAACTGCTAGTGTGGTTGGGTCCAATAAATCTTTTACCAGATTTTTCCCAAGAGCTTTAAACTGCATACCCGCAATTTTAGCTTTAGAAGGTAATTCTTCTCCAGCATCAGCCGCCCTTTCCAATTCTTTAGTAACTTCAGCTAATGCTTTGGATGCCGAGCCCCCTATTCCGGGGATTGCTCCTAATAGCTTGTTTAGTTTACCCGCTACTCCTAATTTTTCTTCAATTTCTTTTGCTTTCTCAAGTTCAGCTTCCCTTTGCGCATTTTGTTTTTCTAGCTCTTTAGTATTTAATTGAGAGAAAACTAGTTGTTGTTGTGAAGTAGAAAGGGTATCCATTAGATTTTTAGCTATATTAGCGGCAATCGCCTCTTTTTCGTAAAGTTTTTCTAATGCGCTTTCATCAAAGGTTCCACCTTCTTTTTGAAGGTTTACCATTTCTTCTATTTCCTTTGAAGCTTTTTGGGATAAACTATAAGCCTTTGCTGCTCTTCCAGCTCTTTCTATTTGAGTTTTACTTAATGAGTTTTCTAGTGATTGTTGTTGTAGTTTACCCTTTGATATAACCTTATTATTTTTAGCAATTCTTTTGTTAATAGTTTCTATTGATGCTAAACCCTTTTGTTGGTTAAGAATGGTTGTATTAATTTCTTTATTAACTTTTAAAAGGTTAGCATCTGCTGTGCTTCTTTTAGTGTTAATACCTAAAACTTCTTTAATAGAGTCAACAAGGGAAGAAGATAAATCTAAACTTTCAGATTGAAGCTTAATTTGTTCTTTTAAAAGGTAATTTTCTTCTTTTGTAAGTTTAGCTCTTTCCTCAGCATTTACTGTTCCTTCTTTAAGTAAAGCATTTATTTCCTCTAACCTTTTTCTACTATCAGCCATTTAATAATGTTTATTATAAATACTACTTATAACTGGAAGATGTAGGTTTTTTGAAAGATTGGGGGTTTATCTTACCATCTGCACCTATAGCGGTTTGTTTATTAGAATCCTTAGATGAAGCGCTTTCATATGCTTCTTGTTCTTCCTTCTTATATTCTGATATTTGGTTAAAAGTAAAATTTCTTAACCATACAGGCATGTTGTATAAGGTATAATAGTCATATCCCCCACCACCGTGGAAGATTATGTCATGAATTGTTTTAAAGATGGATAATCTATATTTAGGCGTCAGGCCAAAGAAACCCGGCAGTCATAGGAACTGTAGCGTCCTCCTCTTCGCCACTATTTCCAATAAAGTGAAATTTCATTTCAATATCGGGTTGTGTTAATCTAATGTGTTCTCTAAAAGATCTTGAATCTCTTGCTAGCATATAGTTATCAACAAATTCTCTAATTTTTGCATTTTCTGTATCGCCACCAACTGAGGTAATCATGAATTTTAATCTAGTTGATAATTCGGGAGAAGCCTGTTTATGAATTTTTTTAAGACCTTTTATTTCAGCTTCTATTTTCTTTTCATCACTACCTGTTAGCAACTTATAAGTAATAAGTGTATTGGTATGAGGTAAAGTAAATGCGAATTCATTTTTACCATCTAACATTGTAGATTCATCTAAATACTTAGTTTCCAATTCAGTTAAATCAACAGTTACTGGTTCTCCATTGTAATTAAAGTCATAATCTTTACCATAACCTAAAATACGAGAAGCTATAAGTATAGCATTTTTATCTCCCACTATTAAATCATCGTGGTTTATTTTAGTAACAACCAAGGATTTTAGTAATTTATCTATTACTGTTCCATTCTTGATATAATTTTGGTTTGTTAAAATATCCTCTTCTTTAGCAGTCATGTATTTTATTTCTACTTTTCCGCTTGATAATGGATTATCTTTAGGGTAAATTAAACCCTTAGATGGTAATTCAACCTCTTCGGTTGGGAATTTCAATTCGCTCATAATTTTTATTTGGTTATAACTTGTTTTTCATATAATAAATACCAAGATAAAAAAAGAGCTTGACATAGCCAAACTCTTCTTAATAAAATATATGAAATTTTTTAGAAATTCAATACTGCGTAGTCAATAGATACCGTCATTGTAAGTTCAGTTGCTGAATCTGCTGATGACCAATCATAATCTCCAAAGTTAGCATCTACAATAAATGCTCCTTTTAGAATCCATTCAGAAACTATATCTCCTACTGGTCCTAGAACGTTGATTGTTAAATCTTTCTTATAGAAATCAGAATAACCATCTCTACCTGTTACAGATTCATGATGTAATCTTACCCATTCCATTATTGCTTGTGCTCCAGATGGTGTAATTGGGTCATATAATGATAAAGAAACATCACCCCATTTTGATTTACCTTTAACTTTTCTTTCTACGTTAATATGATCTAGAGTTACTACTCCTTGGGTTAAAGTTACTGCGCCTGCCTTTTTAATCATAAAGCTTGGGATACCATCCACATAAAGGATGAATCTGTTCGCTTGTTTGGGTTCAAACGCTGTAAAAAATATTTCATTGGGATCTAATACTGCCATTTTTTATTGTTTATTTTCAATTATAAATATCTAATTTTTTAATTTTTATGCCGGGAAAGTAGCTCCAGTTGGCATCACATTGAAATCTAAGTAAATAAATTCTGCTGTTTTGGTTGGTTGGATATATATTTGCCCTATTAACTCATTTCTATCAATAACATCTGGTGTGTTATTTGAGTCGTCCATTACTACTTTAAAGGCATATAAACCTTGTCTTTGTTGTACACTTTCTAAGTATGGATTTACTGTGCTTAAGAAATTGTTTCTTGTTGCTATTGTATTTTGTTCAAATACTAAGTTATCTGCTACTTGTGAAATATATGATTTTAATTCTATCAACAATCTTCTAACATTTACTCTATCTAAAGCACTTGCTTTTTTCTGTAGTGTTTTCTGTCCGAATACTACTACTCCTGCATTTGGGAATGTAGCTATTGGGTTAACACCCGCTTGATACAATGTGTTTCTGTTTCCGTTTGTTAAGTTTCTTTCTGCTCTTAATACTGTTGATAATCCACCTCTACTTAAACCTGCAGGTGCAAACCATGCTTCTCCTGATCTATCATTAAAAGCAAATACTCCTGGCATCATTGTTGAAGCTGGTACCCAAACTTGACCTCCTAAATCTGGGTCTAATGTTTGTAACCATGGCCAATAAGTAGCTGCGTATGAAGAATCAATTGCTGCTGCTCCTGCTGTTACTGTTGCTAATGTAGTAGTATTATAATTAACTAAATCTACTATAGCTAAATTATCACCTCTTGTTTGAGCTGTAGTAACCATTGTAGTAAGTTCACCTGTTGCTGTAGCATTGGCTTTAACTAATCCTGGTGCTGTGATTAAATTGTATTGGTATAAATCTTGATTAGCTAATAAGTTTAAAGCTACTGCATAAGTACCATTTGTAGTTGTATCATCTAAAGCAGATGAATCAAATCCTTGTGTATTTGTATCACTTATGTCTCCATAAAATTTAGCTTCCATTCCTACAAATGGAGCTCCTGTTGCTCCTCCAAATGTTCCTTCAGATGCTAATGGGATAGAACTTGTAAATGCTGCTTTAGCATTTCCTGCGTTATCAAAATAATTTAATGTTTTAGTACCAACAGATTTAACTCTTACATAACTACTTAAAGTGTTGTAAGTACCATCGTTTTTAACATAATATTCTCCTGTTGATGAATCTGAGGTTACTGTTTGTTTTGAGTTACCTATTACTTTTTCAATGTAATTAGTTGCATTTGGGTCTAATGATAAATTACCCCAAGTTTCTAATACTGTTTTTGAAGTTGTAATATCATTACCTCTTCTAATTAATAAACTAAATGTTCCAGAAGCTGTGTTTGGAGAAACAATTTCCCATCTAATATTATCTACTGTACCATCTGCTAATTGTCCTGATGAACCTAAAGTAGATGTGCTATTTTGGTTTGTTCCTTCAGATAATGTTTCTAATACTATTCCTGAGTCTGTATTTACTATATCATTGGCATCTAAAGTTATAGTCATATTAGTTCCTACAACTCCTCCTGAGTATCCTAAAGATGCTGATGGGATTGTAAGTACATCTCCTATTGTATATCCTAAACCACTTGTTGCTGTTATAGTAGAAACTGTGTTTCCATTAGATAATGTTATACTTGCTGTAAAATTTGTTCCTGTACCTCCTGATCCTGATATTGTATAAGATCCTGCTGAACCCGTAGCACTTGCTAATGAAGTTAATAATGCATCTGCATCTGTTGAAACTACTCCACTTTCTAAATCATTAGGGATACTAGTATTAACAGCACTAGTGTAAGAACCACTTGCTACTCTTGTTACTAATAATGAATCTCCACCTTGTTGGAAATAATTGTAAGCTGAAATTGATGTGAAGTAAGTATATTCGGCACTTCCACTCTCAACTACTGCTCCAAATTTATTTTGGTATTGACTATAAGTAGTGACTAATGTTGGTATTCCAACCGGCCCTTTTACTGTAGGACCTACAATCGCCGCGCCTGCTTGTACAGGTTGGGCTTGTAAAAACGATTGATCATTTTCTCGAGCTAATACTCCAGGGGATAATAATACTTCTGCCATTGTTTATGAATTAATTTTGTTTATAAATACTATAAGACCCTTTGAAAATCGATTAAGTTTTAACAAACTCTCCACTTTCTAAATTAACTGTTCCCTTGCCGTATTTTTCTTCAAGTTGTTTAGCTAATTGGATTTGGTTTTGTTCAAAAGATTCTATTTGTTGATTAATTTTTTGTTTTTGTTGGTTTAATAAGTTTTTTTGATATTCGATTTGTCCTAATTGAATAACAAAATTGTCTTGTTGATTTTGTAACGAAGAAAGATTGTCTATTTCTTCTTTTGATAAAACTGTTTTTTCCATGATTATAAATATTAAATGTTTTTGTTAAAAGTATATTAAATAAATATAAATTACAAATTTTTTTAAGGGAAGCTAAGGGGGGGTGAGTATATTATCTTCTTTTTAAGAAAAGTCAATCCCCCCAAAGCTATCCACTATTTTAAGTAATTTCTTGTTTTACAAAGTCACCATTATCATCTATAGTGACTCTATACCTTTTTCCTGAAGGTGAATTGAGAATGATCCCTTTAGTGGGGTCGGTTATTTCTATGTCTTGTTCTGTTGTTGGAGATAATTTGGTATCAATTTTTGCATTTACTTCTGTAAATTTTTGACCTAAAAATTGTCCCAACTCTGATAATATACTCATATGACCTGTTTGGTAAAAACATTAATATGGTATAAATATTAGGGAAAAAGGTAAAAAAAAGGGGAACCGAAGTTCCCCTATTTGATTAATATATAGTTAAAAAACTATTTAATCGTTTTATTTTGCCTGTACGAATGATGACCCGCTAAGTGCATTTTCAATTGTTGCTAATGCTGCATCAATTTCATCAAATCCAAAATTTAATCTTGCTAATTCATCTGCATCATCTATTAATTTAACTGCTGCTTCAATATCAGTTGCTAAGTTTGCATTTTCTAGTGCTAATTTAGCTGAAGCTTCTGCAATAGAGTTTTCTACTTCTTCTTCTTCTGCATTAATTAATGAGAATGCTCTTACTCTCATTGCTTCAAATGCATCTGCTATTTCTACTTTAGATGCACCATCTGCTGTTGCTCTATCGGCATTTGATGTATTAAATTTGCTTTTTTCACCATTTGTAAAAGAAACATATTGTCCTGATTTGTCTGAGTTGTTTGAGATGTAATCAGCTTTTTGGGCTGCTCTCCCATTAGTAATTACTGCTTGTCTTTCATTTAAAAGACCAGCTATTTGTGATAATTGTGTTGACATTTTATTTATATTTTAATTTGTTAAAAAATCTGTTAAGTTAGAGGTGATTATTCACTTTCTCCTACAAAAGCAGATTGGAATTCTACGACTGAACCTCTCGCTGTTTCATAAGCTGCTACTTTGGCACTTTGGTGTGCTGCTGTTGTACTTAAGTCAACACCATATTTAGCCTTATAATCCTCATGTGCTGCTTGAACTTCTAGAAGGGATTTCATAATCCCATCATCTACATCTTCAGTTTTTAAAGCCTCAACAATTGCTGCTTTTTCTGCTTTTAATACTGATTCTGCTGCAATTCTTGCTGCGTGTGCTTCTCCTTCTGCTGTGTTAATTGCTGTGATTGCAGCTGTAACTTCTGTTGTTAAAGTTGCTTTTGCTCCCTCCATTGAAGTTGTAGTCTCTGCTATGTCAGCTACGAATGCTGAATGTTTGTCTGCTACTGATTGTTTTATGGCTGCAGCCATTCCTGCTAATTTTCCCATTTTGATTTATTTTTTTAAGTTTTATAATTTATCTTTTAGTTCTTTACTTTAGATTATGCTAAAATAAAGTCTGCAACAACTGTTCCTTCGTCACTTCCAATTTGTGCCCATGCTGCTGCATTGTCTGTGTTAGCTTTTTCTAATTGGTCATCAAGACTCTTATCAGATAATACTAATGCTGCTACTTCTGCAGTAACTGGTCCTATTACATTTGCAAGCATATCTGCTAACATTGCTTCGTGGTCTGAGGTTCTTGTAGCATCAAAATCTTTATAAGTAGAATCTGCTGCGGATCGGAAATTAGTAGATATTGCTGTAATGTCTTCTGTTGATTGTGCCCATGCAGCGTTGATGTCTGATGTTTCGTCATTCATGTGTCTGTCTGTTGAAGCTTTTGATAGGTCGTAAAGCCCTTTAGAAGCTCCGGCCATTCTTTGGTATAAATTCATATCGAATTGTTTTATATTGGTTAAAAAAAATGTAACTTAATGTGGAAACTAACTACACAGAATCGTGTAATTTGATTGATGTACTTTCTATTTTTTGTACGGTTATAAATACGAAAAAATAAAGGAAAAATGCGAGAAAATTTGGAAAAAATGAAAACAAGTTTGTGATGTTAGGCCCACATCTTTTATAGAATTTTATTGTGGATCGTCGTCATCATCAAATGATAATCCTAGCAAACCTGCTTCAAATGCTGCAACATCATCGTCATCGATACTGCCTTGTCTTTCCCATTTAGAATCATCAAATTCTGAGGTAGAGGTGTGTTCCTCTATACAGTTATATAATCTTTTATCAGGTCCTATAACATCATCTTCTATACCATAATATGTGTTAGATGTCCAATCTGTCATACCAGATGTATGTCCCATTGCTTTTTGTTGTAGTACGTTTATTCTAACTTTTATTTCTTGGGAGGAATTGCCTAGTTGGTTTTGTATTTCTATACATTCAAATGTAATATAATTTACGTTACCTGCTGAGAATTTTCCAGAGTTTTCTAGTATTACAAATGGGGTATTTCCTGCTAGAAAAGCAGCGTTAACTTCCTCTAATTCATAACCGTCTATCTTTATACCTGCTGTGCTAGTATACAGCCTAATATGGCTGATTTTGCCCGGTTTTAGCTTGAGGAGACCATCAGTGTGTTTAATAGAATTGTATTTGCTTTTATGGCCTGAGGTTTCACGGTTTAAAACTCTAAAGTCAATAGCTCTATCTTGATAGATTACACTAGTTTCTTCTTTTATTTGATTTGGATGGTACATTTGTTATAAATATTAGAAAATAAACCAACCTGTACCACCATCACTGACAGTTGAAATTGATTCGTATTGTATGTCTAATTGACCAGCATATGATGTAGCCCCATCAATAGTATCTGAACCTTGTCTTTGGAGTGTAACTGTATTTGCTCCTGCGGCTTGTGTCAATTTAAAAAATATTTGTCTACCCGGATAAGTTGAAGCATCAGGCATGTTTACTGTAACATCTCCACCTGAAGGATCAATTAAAATGAATTGTTGAGTTCCTGTTATAGTATAAGGTGAGTCAGTATGATCTATTGAGACTGTACCTGTGTTTAAGAGTGATCCTGATATTGTTGTAGTGTTTAGTAGGATTTCTCCGGTTGCTAATGAAGCAGAGATTACTGTTACTGATTCACCGTTTCCTATTCTAAGTTGATTTGATTCTCCTGCTATACCTAAACTTCCTGATCCTATTGTTATATTTCCATTACCTGTAGTTTGGTTGAATCCAGCATAATATCCAACACCAATATTATTTTGACCCGTGCTAGTGTTATATAGGGTAGTAGTACCTAGTGCTAAATTATAGGCACCTGATCCCATATTTCGCATCGCAAAATATCCAATGCCTATATTGTTGTCTCCAGATGTAAGAAATAGTAGAGACTGAACCCCTATACCAATATTATTATCAGCCGAACTCATTCTACCCGTTCCTGAAGTACCACCTGCACCTGATAACTTACCTATAAAGACATTAGCATCTGAAGCATTGTTATGTAACCCGTATCCTGCTTTATAACCAACTGCTACATTATCGTCTCCACTTGTATTTGTATATCCTGCTTGATATCCCACCATTACATTCCGGGGGCCATTTACAGTAGAAAGAGCTCCTGCGCCTTCTCCTAATATTACGTCGGTTGTGTTTAATCTAAAGGCATTAAATGATCCTGATATTGTTAATGATCCTGTTATTGAAGCATCTCCAGTAAATGGGAAGGGTGGTGGGTTGTTTAATAAATGGGATGCAGTAACAGCAAAACTTGATGATAGTACACTCATTGAAGATGTCTGTGAGTTAGTTACGAATGAAGCTGTTGCGCTTGATGTAACAAACCCCAAACTACTTATTTGAGCAGAACCTGATACTGTTCCTAATGGTATTTGGGTAGTGTTAAGAGCATGAGATGCAGTTATAGCATAGCTTGAACTAACCGCATTTAAGATGTAAGATGCTGTTTGAGCAGTTTCTACATAAGAAGCAGTTGTTGAATATGATGATGATATTACCCCAATTAATTCACTACCATCTCCTTGAAATGAGCCGGTAAAAGACCCAGTAGCTTGGAAATCTCCTGAGCCACTATTATTAAGTAAAGCAATTGTTCCCGTAGCAGTAGGGAGAGAGTAAGTATATGCTAAACCATTAGAGGGGAATTGTATTTTCATTAGACCACCACCATCTGGGGTAACTTCAATATCTCCGTTATTCCTAATAAGGGTTTGGTTAGCGGACCCAAGACCACCACCTAGTAATGTTAACCCTCCTCCCTCATAAGTAGCGGTATCGGCACCATCAGTTAATGTAACACCCTTACTACCTTCAAGTATAAGGAGATTTCCATCGGTTGATATTAGATTTTGGGATGGGAAAATTCTAACATAATCCCCGCTTATTTGTTGAAAGGTAAAAAGTCCTCCTGGTATGTTGGCAGTAAAACCTTCCCCATCATAAGTAATGGTTGAATTACCTATTGCATTTGTACCTGTAAATATTGGAATAGTATTTGCAGTTCCATTAACAGTTGGAAGACCTATAATCCCTGATGAGGGGATATTTGTTAAGCCACTACCATTACCTTGAAGACTTCCACTAAATGAACCACTAAAAATACCATTTCCACTTTGTGCAAATGAAGCAGTATCTGCATAACTTGAGGATACTTCTTTTATAATTTCATAAGAAGCAGATACAGCATATGATGCTGATGTAGCAAAGTCAGCATATGAGGCTGTTAGTGCATAGCTTGAAGAGATTGATGAACCTCCACTTTCTCCAGATGCATTAACCATTATACCTGGGTCTACAAATCTTATTTTACTCATTTAATATCTTTTTATTAGTTATAAATATTAACCATTTGATATAGTTGGTACTCCTCCGTTATTCCATATTACACCTGCTACTAAAGGATCTGATGTTGGTAGATCATTTAAAGAAGTATACACTGGAGGAGTTGGATCGTTTGGAAAACTAACTGGGGATGTTCCCAAATTAATTTTTCCCGTTGTAGTATCTCTAGTCCTACCATCTGGTGTTACTGTTGGGTTTGCTTCATATCTATCAGGGTTTGAATCTGTTTCTAGTCCAAATATAATTTTTGATTTTTCATTATATTTTCTAACAGCTTCCATATCCTTTTGTATTACATCTGGGATGATGTAACCATACATTTTTATGTCAAATGTACCTCTTACTAATCTTTCTTGACTTTGTTGTAATTCAGTAACTGTAGTAAAATTATCTATTTGGGCTTTAAACTTAAAACGTTCAGGATTACCCCAATATGAATCTGAGGCATAATTTATTGCTTCGATTATTTTGTTTAATTGTTCTACGTAATATGTTTGAATTATACAGCTATAAGTTAAGTTAACCCAATCTGGGATAACGTTTGTTATAAACTGTTTAGTTGGTACTCTATTATTAAGTGAATTAAAGTTACTATAAAAGTTTTTAGGGTTATAAGATTTCTGCCAAGATGTATACAAATTAGGTGAATTAGCATCTAACTTTCTAGATAATGTTCTGTTTTTCTCCAATGAGTTTCTTTTAAACATTATAATTGGGTTCATTATAGCACCCTTTTTATCTCTGTAGTATCCATCTTTTTGTACTGATTTCCATCTTTCGGGAGAACCATATATGATTGGAACTGCTATTCTTTCTCCATTTTGAATTACTGATGGTTTTATAACATTCTCAAAGTAATACATTATAGACTCATCTATATCTTGTATCCCAATAGAAAAAGGTTTAACTGTATCTCCCTTAAAGGACATTTTAGTTGACCTGTTAAAGGGAATGTTAGCTTCATTATTTGGTGGAAACTGTCCTCCTTCAGATGCATCATTGGGATTACCATATTCTGATGAATATGGGGTTTGTAAATCCTTAGATATTTCCTTTTGGGATTTAGGGACGGGTTTTCTATAATTCTTAGCCATTTATTCTTCCTTTTTCTATTTGTACTTTATCTACTGGGGTATAATGTGTTTTACATATAATAGATAAATCGCTACCAAAGTTTTCTAATCCTGGGTTTATTGGGTTTTCAGCATAGTTGTAATCAGGATCTTTACCCATAAAGAATTGATTTCCAATTACATCATCTACTTCATAATAACCTCCGTAATACATTACTATGTCTCCTACTTGAGGAACCAAATCAGCTCCAAAATAATCTCCTTGGTCAAAATCTTTGTTAAAATCCAAATTTCTCTGCAATAAATCATCGCGTAAAAATTTAAAATCAACATTTCTATAATATTGTACACCGAACTCATCATCTGGGTAAGACTGCGGTTCATGTGATATTAAACAACTTAATATAACGCCCCTATAATAATATTTTGAGCCCGCAGATTCACCATAAAGGTTAACTTTAGTTTCATCTAATTTAAATTTATAGTAAACACATTCTTGAGAGATAATGTTACCCATTAACTCCCTATTTAAGTGTCTAAATAGGCTTATATCTCTTTTTCCTCCGTATAAAGCCATATTATCCTATAAAAATTGTGTAAGGTACTTTGTTTAGTTCTTTTTCTAAATAATCACCTTCTTGTGATCTTCTTTCTAATAATTTATCTCTTGATGTTTCATCAAAGTATGCTCTTAATCTTTCTACTAGAGCAGCTCTATCAGCTGTAGCTGATGATAATAAATCAGATTGATTTAAAGTAACATCTGAATCTGGAATAGGTATTGTAGAGTATTTACCTCTAACATATCCTAAAATTTCTTTTGAAATTGCTAACGTCATTTCAAAAATCCATTGTCTACCTATAGAATTGATTAAATTATAATTAGGGTTGGAGAATGGGACTTCGGATACATTTGTTATCTTATTAGTACCATTACTATATGGGTTAGCTCTTTCTGATTTTTTAATATATTCAAACCATAAATGTCCGTTTGAATTTGGGATGGGGAATACTTTTAGGTTGTTGTTTACTAATTCAAATGAATAATTTGACCTTCTAATAGTATCATTAAGTTCTATGGCTTGCATTACTTGCAAATCATAATTAATAGGCATCATTAAGAAATTGATAGCAGGTGAGTAACTACCCCAACCAAATGAATCCATCATATCCATCATTCCTGTACCTGTACCTGCATATGGGTCGAAATATCTTGTTATTGCAGGGGGAGCTTCGTAAAATACTCTCTTAATTTCAATTGAATCGTTTGCAGCTAAACTAGCACTAGCTTGTGCCCACTCATTCATATTATAAGTTTGTTTACCTCCTTTTAGAGATAATGAACCTGAATACCATGTTACATTTCCACCTACTCCTGCTTCTTCACCATATTGTTCTGATATGTTAACTACATTAGCTAAAGTTGGAGATATAAGTTGTCCATTTGCTTCAGTTATAGATGATGCACCTTGTAGAGATAAGTAATTTTCTCTTACTTTATAAGCATATAATTCATTACCATAAATTGTAATTGCTTCCTCAAAAGCTGTATAAAATGATCCTGATTGTAGTTCTACATCTGCTAAAGGATAACCTAACCTTCGAGCACAAAAGTCTGATACTTTGTCAGCATCAGTTTGGAATTCAATTTGATGGTCATAAAACCCAAATGGGGTTTGACCTGCAGAGAAGGTTGATGTTCCGGTCCAAATAGGTATGTTCATAATATTTTAATTTAAGTGGTTGCTATAAAATACTCCACTTTAGCACTACCACTGTATGGTTCTACTGATACTGACATTATATCATCATATGTAAAAGTATTTGTAACACTTCCTGTTATTTCACTTGTTGAAAGCATAAAGGTACCACCTGCGGCTACTGAAAAGTTGAGTAATTCTGATGAAGATGAAACTTTTAAATTTAAAGGAACTGTTGTAGAATAATTAGATATTCTTCCGTATTTAAAACTCCCAGTTCTGAATGTACCTGCTCCAGGTAAATCATCATATTTGAATATTGTTGTTACACTCCCGGAAGGAACAGTAACAATACGATTATCTATATTCTCAACGTCTTTTATTGATAAATTATAATCAGTACCTCTCTCGGTACCTTCAAGTAATACTCTTTCTCTAATTAAAAGGGTGAAATCAGCCATGGTTTTGGTTATAAATATGAAAAAAAATAATTAAAGTAAAAAAAGACCTGACTAAAAAGCCAGGTCTAATCTTTATAATTTATGTTTGTACTTTATTATACAGAAGCTAATCCGCTAACAAATACTCTTCCATAAAATTCTGGTCTAATCATCTTCTTAGCGTAACGAGTTAATAGACCTTTTCTTGGTGTGAAAGTGTCTGGATCGTATACTAATGGAGTCATAATCAATGGAATGTAAGGTGCAAATACCGCTCCTGTTTCTAGGAATTGGTTACCTCTATATCCCATAAGGATTGTTCCTTCAGTCATATATGGATTCTTGTAGATATCATATCTACTGTTCATCTGTCCCATTTTCTGGATACCGAATGCAAATTTACCTTTTGAAGCATCACCATCTGAGTTTGAAGCAAATCCTGGGATTGATTCAATGATAGTTGCTACTGAAGGAGATATCACACAGAAATTAGCACCACCTCTAAGAGTTTTCTGGTGAATTTTGTTAGATACTTTTTGCATTTTAGTTCCCAATGTTTGGAACCACTGTCCTTGTGTATTGAAGAAATTCAAATCATCATACCCTGTTCGGGCAGCATTCAAACTGTCGTTGTTTTTAGCACTCCAGTATTCATCAGCAGCTGATGCATCTTGGATTAACATATCAAGAATTTCTAAATCGATTTCCATTGAAATGTATTCACTCATAATAGATGTTAATTCTGCTTCAGCATCTAGTGCTTGGTAAGCATTTAAATCTTGAGCAAATTCTGGTGTCCATTGTGCTTTTAACTTTCTAGTTTTAGCAACAATTGCTTCAGATTTCATTTTAACATCGATAGATGGAATTGCTAACGCATCAGCAGCAGTAGATTCAGCATTTGGTCTACCTGCACCTGCAGCATCTTCAAAATCACCTCTTTCGTTATCAGTTGGTTGATAGTTGTAAAATACAACGTTGTCTGTAGCTGTGTTTGGAACAGCAAGATCATTAGCTGAACCTGACATTATAAATGTAATATTAGTTCCACTAACACTTGTATATTGTGGTCTTAATCTATCAATTGATGCTTGGAAAGCCCAATCAACAGTTGAAGAAGAGATAGGGAAAAATGCTCTTGCACCTTTGTAATCTGGTCTGTCTAAGTTAGCACCATCTACTGTTACAGTAACATAATCTCCATATGAAGAGGATAAATCCGAATCATAATCTAAATCTGCCCAAGTAGCAGTAGCTACGGTTGTTGCAATTGATTTAGAGAATTGGTTGATTGAATATCCAAATCTTCCGGCACCATATAAACCATCAGTTGGATTTGCTCCACCTGCAGGGTTAGTATTACCATACATAGAAGCAGGGCTTGAATAAACATCTCCAGCAGGGCCAAAGTTTACTTCTTTGTCTTGACCATATTGGAAATCTAAGAAAAATACAAGACCTGAAGGTAAGTTCATTGGTTGAACCGAAACAAATTCTTTTGCTGCGATTTGTCCAAATACCTTTCTTACCATTGGTAAAGCTACACCTGCCCACTGAGAACCTTGTCCTGCAGTAAAGTTAGCACCACCTTGGTTAGTTGATGATTGCTCAACAACTAATTGTTTTGCTTGGTTTTCTAGAATTAAAGACATATTGTTCTTGTGAACTTCGCTGTCCATTCCTTCTAGAAGTCCTGTTTTTTCCCACTTTGACGCTAGTCTAGCTGCGTCACTCTGCATGTTTTTCCAACCTTTTGCAGAGCTTTCTAATAGAGAATTTAATTGACTCATTTTTTTAATTTTTAATTGTTTTTATATTATTTTAAACCTGCCAATTTTTGGAACCTTTCCACCATAGGGTCAGTTGCAATAATTGGGTTTTTAGTTTTAAAGTTTCCTGTTGCCTTTGAGGCAGAACCTAAAGATTCTCTAATTGGTGCTTTTTTTCTTTTTAATCCTTCGTTTAAAGTTTCAAATACCAATTTAGTTTCTTTTACTGTAGTTGCTTTATCAAATGCACCTAATACTTTAACTTTTTCATTTTCAGTTAAGCTTTTAGCTTTGAAAATTTTATTAGTGTATAACAATTTAGCGTTTAACAGGTTAACTTCATTTATTTCATGTTTAAGAGTATTAACAGTAGAGTTAGATTTTTTAAGATCTTCCTTTAATCTTGATACTTCTTTGTAAACTTCAGCTAATGAATTATCTTCACTAACTTCTACAGTTTCATCATCTACAATGTCGATGTCGATTTCTTCATCATCATCAGAATCATCAGACATAACTTCCATGTCTTCTTCTTCTTCTTCAAATTCATCACCGGCTTCTAATTCACCTGATGAAACCATATCTGCGATAACATCTTCAATGAATCCTTTAAGGTCTTCATCAGTCATATCTTCAAGATCAAGATCTGAGGATTTTTCATCCTCCATATCTTCTTTCTCGTCTTCCATACCGTCTTCATAGCCTTCTTCTTCGGCGTCTGTTCTAGCATCTTCTGTGACTGCTTCTTCCTCTTCTAATTCACTTTCGATTTCATTTAATAGTTCGTCTAGATTGATTTCTTCTTCGATATCAGATTCAGCAAGGTCTTTTCCATACTTCATTTTTTCAGTACGTTTAGTTTCTTTACTTTCTCCTCCATCTCCACGATCATCACCTTCTTCTTTTTCTTTTTTAGACATTTCATCAATGTCTTCTTTTTCCATCTCCTCTAATTTTGCAGATAACATGGATTTAAGTTGAGGTGTGAAAGCTTCTTCTAGAGCTGCTTTTGCATTTGCGATAGCTGTTTCTTTAACGGCTTTAGCGTCAGCAATAGCTTCTTTGAGAATATCTCGTTTTGCCATTTTCCTAAATTTTTTATTTTGTTGGGAAAGTACGTTTATTTGGAAACGTAATAGATTTTATTTATTTGATGCTATATGTCCGAAGGGAATAGCATATTCAAATATAAATATATGGGGATTCTTCAAAGTCGAAGAATTTATTAAAACATTGGGCAGTTTCCATTAGCACATAATATTTCTGTTACTATGCTATTTGCTTTTGAGTATGGGTTTATAATATTTTCTTTACCTTCTTTAATTGTTTTCATGTATGAGCCTGGGTTAGAAGGTGTTGAAACAAAGTCCCAACATAATAATTCAAAGTCGTCTTGTACTTCCATTACACCACCACTTTCTTCTAATGAACCCATTCCACGAGAGGATACACCGCATGTAATACCACTTTCGATTAGTGCTTTAAGTATGTTTCCAGATGGTGTAGGTAGTATTTCTATTTTACCTATTACATTATCTCCATCCCACCACATATCTTTTATGTTGTGGGAGACGTTTTTTAAGTTAATTACTTGAGACTCTGGGTGGTCTAATTCTCCCATTGCTCTGTTTTCTTTAACTAGTTCTTTGTACTTATCGATTTCTCGGTTCCATAAATCTTTAGAGTAATATCTTCCATTACCGTTTTTTATTTCAGCTGTAGCTAAAATACCTTCAACGATTGGATTACCTCTTTCAGACATTTTACCTTCTGATAATAAACCTGGGGTAGGTTTAAATAACTGTGTTTCAATAAGTACTTGTTTCATATTAATAATCTCCCATTTTAAGTCCTAAATGTTGTTCTATAAATTCTTTTATCTCTTCTATAGACATTCCTGCTTCATATGCCATTTCAACTGCATCTGCTACTGCTTCCATATGTTCAGGTGCCCCGTCCATTCTATCTTCTTCTAATTCAATAGAATCAACAGTTGCCTTAAATTCTCCAGCACTATCATTTGCGGCATCCATATTTGTTTTTAATTCTTCAGCATCCTCTTTAGGACCCTCATTCAAATTAAAATAATCCATGTAGTTTTTATGAGAAAATCCTGTACCTGATACAATGCCACCTGCAATTGCTATTTCATTAACTAGTTTTTTAGATTTATCTTCATCATGGGCTACAATAAACTCACCAACTTTTGCACCTGATATTACTTTTTTTATTTGAGCTAAATCTGCATCTTTAAAATCCATCCCAAATTCTCCTCTATTGGTGAATTTAATACCTTTATCTTTTAAAGCCTGTCTTACTATTTTAGTATCTTTTTTAGCTTTACTACTTGTTCCTTTTCTTATGATAGCGCCATTAAATTTTGCTTCTTTTATTAATTTTCTTCTTCTACGTTTGTGTTCTTTTAAACCTCTCCCTCCAGGTGCATTATCTGCAGGGGAGTATTTAGAACGTGTTTTTTCGATTTCAGAATCTATGAATTGAAGTACTTGAACATCTGTTGGGTTTTCAATTTTATCAAAAAACCTTACAACATTTTCATAAAAGTCATCATTGTATCCATCTATAAAATCATCTGCAAAATCTTGTCCTTTTTTAGAAGATATATATGCTCTAATCTTATCATAGTCTAAATCTAATACATCGGGTCCGAATTCCGTATTAGCATCATTCATATAAGTGTATTCACCTTCTTTTATTAATTTTCTTCTTCTACGTTTGTGTTCTTTTAGTTTACCATAACCACTTGATTTGTATTCACCTTTTGGTTCTACTGGTTTGCCTAAACTTGGAGCTTCGTCAGTGTAACCTAAATCTTTTTCTCCGAATTGACCATTTTTAGTATAAAAAATAGGGTCTTTAGCTAAGTTTTTATAAACAATCTCTAGTAATTCTTGGTCTGTTTTCCCTTCGTTTTTAGGATCTTTGTATTCACAATAGTATCCCATTTGGATTTGACCAAAAATCATGTTGTTTGGGTCTTTTTTATCTAATGTGTCATATCCATTAGCTTGGTCTTCTTCAACCTCTTTAGATACTTTCTTTTCTTCAGCTTTTACCTCTGCTTCTGCTATAAAGTTTGCAAATGCATTTTCGTATCCTTCTTTCTTTCTTTCTAGTGGGTTTCCTACCATAGGAATACCAACAAAGTTTTCGGAGATTATATTCTTTTGCTTAAGAATTTTAGATGCTTCATTATATGTAGCCCCTTGTCTTATTAAATTAGGGAATAGTTTTTTTGCTTCTTTTAAGAAAACACCTTTATGGCCCTTGTCTTCCTTAATTAATCTGTATTGTTCAGTTAATGTTTTTTTCATTCTCCTTGTTTTAATAATTTTGTTATGTCATCCAATAATTCATTTACCATATCCGTTGAATATACTATTGCATATGAACCTGGGTTTTCATTATAATATTGGGCTGTTTCGTTTTTTGCGTTTGATAAAAGTGGTGATATAGAATTTATTTTTTCTTCTACATCCGTAAATATGTTAATTCTGTTTTGTTGGAAATCACTGTATTCAGTTAATTCCTCTTTTTCAAATAATTGTTTTACTATAGTACCTGCTCCTTTAATTTTTTTAGGTACAGGTTTAAAACCTAATTTATAATAATAAATATCCTTAGCTCCGGTTGAAGATTTATTTTTGTCAAATGCTCTTGGAGTTAGATAACCCATACCTTCACCTTCTTCAACTTCTTCTTCTTTTATAGAAAGTTCTTCTTCTAATGCAGAACCAAAAATAGAATTAAAAGCCTTACTTAATTTAACAAGTTTGTTTTTTAGGTTTGAATAATCAAATTCTTCAGGTGCCATACTATAAAGAATATTACCCTGGGGTTTATTATGGTGTTTTGATAATTCTACTTCTAATCTTTCTATGTTATTTATAAGGTTATTAAGTGTCTTAAGGGTTAGATTTAAGGGTCTCTTAACATTATTAACATCTAATTGTGTCCATTGCTCAGATTCTTTTACCATTCTGATCCTGTCATAGGCTTCAGGGTAATTCTTTCTAACATGGGTTCTGTATTGGTTAAATAGTTTTTTTACTTGGTCTGTAATTGAATCAATTGTTGAATCAGATTCTGCTTCACCTTCACTTTCTAATGTCCTTAGTAGTTTATTTAACTCATTAAAAGTTTTATAAACAGTATCAAATGCGCCTACATTTATTATATCCCATGAAATCGCCCCAGTTACAGGGTTAATATCAGTTACTGTGGATTTGGTTCCGTCTTTGACTTTTATATCACCAACTTCAAATTCACTATTTTCTTTTAATTTAAATTTATACATGGGTAGTTTCTAATTCTTCAATTAAATCGTAATATTGTAACAAATTGATAAGATCGTTATCTTTAATTTTAGACGTTTTACCTATAACAGGAAGTATTTTAATTACTTCGTTTATTTTGATCTGTGTTGTTTTGTCTGGGATTGTGTTTGATAGCTCTGTTAGTGAGGTTTTAATTTCACCTACTTTAGTATTATAAAATTCCTTTAACTTTGGGGTATTGTCTATTGAGGTAATTAATTCCTTTAAAATTTCTTTTTGACTTTCAAGTAAATCCTCATACTTGTCATTGAACTTGTTTAATAAAACCCTAGTTGTTAAAATTCTTAAATCTTTATCATATGATTTAAATTCTTCAAGCACTGTTTCCTTAACTTTATCTTTTTTAACTGAGGCAGCTGATAGGTGTTCTAAGATAGTTATTTTATTATCTATAATTTGTTGTGTGTTTGATGGGTTTTCTTGGGAAAAACTTTCTATTAAAGTATAAAAAGCAGCTTGTATTTTATAGTGTGGTAAATTGTGGGAGAAAAATTTAGTAACATCGTAATGTTTTTTAATCTCACTAATTAAATTATATTTTTGTCTTTTAAGTGCTCGTCTATTAAAATTCTTAGAAGATTGCAACAAAGTTGATAACGTTACATCAGCTTGGGTTTCAGTAATGCTAGTTTTCTTAAATAGAGTTTCATAGAGTTTATATTCTCTCCCTAATTCTGTTTTTACAAAATATTCTTTTAGAATACCACTTGCCTTAGAATCAGTACCATTTAATGTATCAGTAGTTATTTGTCTAACTAGTAGCTCAAAAAGAACCCCTGCGTTTTTGTACTTTGAATGCTTAATGTTCATTCTCTAATGTTTAGTTTATTATAAATATATAAAAAAATCTTACTCTTTCAACTGTTTTTCATCAAGTAGGTCATTTTTCTTTTCATCTTGCTCAAATACTAATTGCTTTTCAGTACGATGTGGTGAAGGTACTTTATCTAGCATATTTAAAGTTTCTAAAGCCAATGGAGATCTACCTTTATATGATGGGTTAAGTCTACCATTATCATTATAATCTTTTTTTATTCCATCTTTACCTATTGGATCCTTCCCAAAAGCACTGTTTTGTGTATGTGATTTAGAATGTTTTTCTTTTGGTCTTCCTAATGGGGTTTTCTCATCATACCCATCTGGAACATTACTTGGGTCTGATTGTGTTCTACCTACTCCATATAAAGATGCTAAATCATGTGGTGTACCATAAGATTTACCTGTTTCTTGTGGATCATTACCTTCAGCTTCTATTTGAGTTAATCTAAAGTTACGTTTAGTATCTTGCTTAATTAAATCTCTATATTCATCGTATTGATCTTCACTAAAGTGGAATATGTTTTCATAAATCCAATCAGATGGAATCAATTTACTATCTAACATTGATTGTGCCAATGTGATCTTATCGGTCATTAATGCTACTCTTTCTTGATCGTATATGATTGATGGAGTAGTCAAAGACAAATCAAAGTTTGTTAAATTTTCATCTTTATAACCCAAAGTATACAAATGAACTAATGCTATCTTCTGTAGTTCAGATACCATAATTCTTTGAATTCTTTCTATCGTTCTAGCAAATCTAATATCTTGTGCCGCTAGTGTAGCTTTACCTTCTGTATCTGCATCATACCCCATAAACGCTTTAGGGACTTTAAGTGCCGCAAATAACTTATCTCTTAAATATTCTACATCAGCTATACCATCGTATTGTAATCCGGGGGTAGTATCTATTTTTGTTGCTGTGTCATTTCCTCTAACAGGTATGTAAAAATCTTCAAGCATGTTTTGCATGTTGTATTTAAGATTATACTCTCCGGTTTGTGGATCTGTAAAAGGTGTACGTTTCATTTTAGAAATAGTCTTCTGCATAAAGTTTTCTACTTCAGCAGGAGGAATGTTACCTACGTTCATGTAAAATATGCGCTTTTCAGGCGCTCTAACTATTCTATGTATCAACATTGCGTCTTCCATTAGAACGTACTGTTTAAACAGTTTACGTGCTGGTTCTATATATGATCTGCCATATGGAAGGAAATTAGTATCAGTTAATAATCTAAAATGAGCCATTTCATAATTATCAAATAGAATGGCATTATCACTTACATCATTTGAGTTAGGAACATTATAGTAACCATAACCCCCTGTTGATAAACCATTAGGGTCAAATTGGAATTGGATATCTGCAGGTTTATCAGGATCTCCACCTTCTATTCTTTCAATATGAAATGCATTATAAGGTATAACATTATAAACACCAAATTTTTCTGCTATTTCTAATTTAAGGAAAAAATCCCCATATTTACACATATTTCTAACCCAAGGCCATAGGTTAAATTCTATGTTTAATACATCATAAAATAAATTGTATAATATTTTTTGGACATTTTCATCTGAACTTCTAATTTGAAGTACTTCACCCATGTCATTTTTAAGTGTAGACTCATCTGCTATAATATCTAAGGCAGAAGCTATAATAGCATCTGTATCCATAGAATCATATTCTGAATATAGTTGGGGTCTTAATGTTTGGTAATTGTAATTACTTTGAGAGCCGTATAGTGATGTAGGTGATGTTGAGTATAATCTATTGAACCTATCTACTAGTGAGTTGTTTTCATACTCACCGGATTGTTGGATTTTATTTATATCAACAACTTTTAATTGGTCTCCACCTTGATTACGTATTATAACATCTGTTGAGAATAACCTTTTTAACCTTGAAAATAATCTTGTATCTGCCATTTTATTGTATTATTATAAATATTATAGAAGCCAACTAATGTCTTCTTCTCCACCTGAATATGGGTTATCTATTTTGAATGGGTTTTGGTTTGTTGTTGGAGAATATGCTCCTATATGTTTGGGTTTGTTTGATGTTATGTTATTTAACATATTTTTTGTTAAATCCATCCCATGTTGCTTATATTTAAATGCTGTATCTCTCATGTATTGCCCCATAGAGAAACTTAATACTAAATCATCGTTATAACCGGATTGGGCTTCTGGTTTTCCGTTTCTCCAAATAAAAGTTCTCATTTCTTCTAATAACCTTTTACTTTGGAATGTAACACCTTTATCAGATAGTGATTCTTGAAATTTACTTATCACCATAGGCCTTGTCCTTGAAGACATTGTAAATCCAGGTGTCATTTTTGATGTATCCATATATTGTTCAAAATACGAATCAGCTCTCACTTCTCCACTCTTAGGTGAATAGTAAAGGTTAGTATATCCTCTGTCTATAACTGTTTGTATTGTTGCCCAACCTATACTATTATTTTCTATTACTAATAAAGCATTATTGTATTCCGTGGCTATACCTACTAGTAAATGTCCATATTCTTTTGTGCCTAATTGTCCTCTATATTCTGCTACTTGAACATTGTTTTCCACATCAATGATATGGAACGCAGAATGATCTTTCCCATCTCCACGAGCGACATCAGCAACCACCATATAATCTCTGGAATAGTCACATGGTTCCCAAACCCATAAATTGCGATCAGTTCCCCTACGTTCCAGAGGTTCTTTAATGTAGGTTTTTTCATAAAATTCTATATATTCAGGATAAAATACTACATCACCCGATGTGCTAAAATCACAGTCACATTCTTGTGCCGCCATTCTAGGGTCGCCTAGTAATTCATCTTGTCTTTTTCTCCATGTTTCATCTCTTTCGGGATGAACAAACCATGGAAGTTTAATTGGAAGGAAATCGTTTTCTTTATTTTCTGCTCTTACCCATGTTTGATGGAACCAATTCCCGGTACCATAAGGAGTAGATAAAGCAATACAACCACCACCTGTAGCTAGGGTTTGTTGAGCTGATGCCCATATTTCACCTATATTTTCAATGAAGGCAGCCTCATCGATTAGTAGTAAAGATACTGCTTCGGATCTACCTGCATCACTTGATGCGGATGTTGCTTTAATTTGAGATCCGTTAATTAATCGTAATGTAAGTTTGTTGTTTTCAGGGGCATCTATTTTAAGCCATGAAGGTAAATTTTCATACATGAATTTTACCTTGGTGACCATATTTTTGGCTGTCTCCTGCTTAGTTGCTATACAAAGTATATTTTTATCCTTATGAAATAACATTAACCATAGAGAATAACCGGCACCCAGAGTAGATATACCTAATTGTCTAGATTTTAAAACAATGGAATAGGGGTTTTCTTGAAATAAGGATAATACTTTTTCCTGGAAGGGGTATAATGCAAATTGAATTCTACCTCTTTGGGGGTGTTGAATAAAACAGTATTTTTTCATAAAATGTACAGGGTCGCTAGCACATTTTAAGTATTCTTGTTTTATAACTTTTTTTATATCACTCATTTAGGTTAAAGATATTAGTGTAATTATAGGTAATAAAAGGGATCCTATAAAACCAACTATTTTTAATCTTTTTTGTTTTTTTATTTCTTTTTCTTGTGTTTTAATAACTTTGTCTTTAAGCTCAATTTCTTTTTTATTGTTACTTAATATTTCTTCAAAATTATCAATCATAGACTGTTGATTGTCTGATTTGATAGAAAGCTTAATAAATATATCTTTTTGCATTTCTATTATCTCTTGACATAAACTATCTTTTTCTTTATAAGCAAGGAGGAGACTATCTGCTATTTCATACTCTAAAAGATCGATTAATATAATTCGAGCATCATCTAAATGCATTAAAATTAAAGTATCACCTTTAGTGTTAATTATTTCCCTTACCTCTCCTCTTGAGATAGTCTGAGATGTTATTTGTGACATCGTCGCTATCCATATTGTTAATAATATTAGGTATTTCATTTCGTTTTTTTTCTAAAGCTGCTAGTTTAGTTTCTGTTTCTTTTAAGATAACTTCAGTACTATCTATAGCATATAGTATAATGTTGATTTCGTTTTGTAGTTTACTATTAGCTAAACTGAGACTATCGTTGGATAGTCTTAGTTTTTTGTTTTGTTTTTTTAATAGATTTATTTCATCCTTATAAGTATCAATTGGAGTTGATGGTTTGGATAATAGGCTTAAAATTAATGCAACTGCTAATATTATTATAAAAACTAATTGTATGTTATTAAAGAGCTTTTTCAAGTTGTTTCTTTTCTTTAGTCATTTTCTTTAATTGCTCCACGTACTTTTCCATATCATTGGTAGCATTTGCTTTTTTTGCTCTTTTATAACTACCTGCTATGTCCTTCATTTTTTTAGTTAGCTTTTGAAGTTTATTTGAAGTTGTAGCTATTGAATCTTTTTTCTTTAATTCTGCTGATGTTGGTTCTTCTTCTTCTCTTAAATCTCCTTCAGCAAGTCTTAATTGATCACTACTATATTCTACTGTTTCATCTCCTATTTCTGGGAAATCAACATTTGCATTAAATTTGGTTCCATCTAGTTTTTCAACTCTATAAGCCATTTTGTCAGACGCAAATAATTGTCTTACACCAACTACTCTTAGTTTATCACCTCCTCTTGTTAGGGTTACTATATCATCTAATTGGATTTCTTCTGATAATACAGATTTAATTTCTGCTTTGATTGCTTCTTTTAATTTAGATCTTTTATTTTTTCCAGCATCTGTCATTTCTTTCTTTTCTTCTCTAATAGAAATATCATCTAGTGCATCCATTGTATCTCCAAAACCTGGCATATCATACTTTGTATCTGATTTTCGTTGTTCTAAAGCTGCCATAATTGCATACACAGCATCTTGTTCGCTATAATCATATCGTTTAGCAGTTCTTGCAATGTAACGATTTACATCTCTAAATACTTCAGGGTTTAATGATTCGTTTAGTCCTCTTTCTCTATCCATCATTCTTGAGACTTCGGCTGCTTGTAAAGCGTCTATGGCTCTACCCATTAAGTCTTTCTTTCTCTTATCAACATAGATATTTTGCATGTCTCTAAGAACTCTAAATGCTTCATCTGTAGTCATTAGACCTTCTGATAGAAGTGATTTTATTTTGCTTTTGATTGCTTCTTTGAGCGTGGATTTTTTCATTGGAATGTTTTTGTAATAAATATTAAACACTTAGTGCCTCTCGCACTAACTTAACACGCTCCTCATTACTGCCCTTAATTTCTACCAGATTTTTAATTCTATGGTTGTACTTATTAATAAAGCTTTTAATTGATGAATCAACTAAATCCCTATATTCCGCATCTGTTTCTCTAACCCCATTGTTTTCTATTTCAACTCCCTCAGGGGAAACATAGAATATATAATCATAATCTGATATTAGATTAGATGCATGTTGTGTAAAGTCATCAGCATGAATATAAGATATTGTTTTAGCTAAATTTGTAAATGCTATAACATCTATAATAGTTCTATCCGTTATAACGTTTTCATTCATTAATTCAGCTGCTCTTTCAGCTAAAAACACTGTTTGACCCTTAATGGTAGAATCTGTGTTTAATGGAATACCTAAATCTCTTAAGTATTTGGATCGTTCTGTTTTGAACTCATATTCTTTGAACTCAGGGAGTTCCTTTAGTGTATTTACAAGTGTTGTTTTACCAACACTCATTGTACCACAAAAACCTATCTTCATAATTATAATATAATAAAATTGTTTAACGTATCAAAATCTAGCTACAGCTTTCATTGATGGATTTTTATACCAAGGTAAACCTTCTTTACTTTGTTGAAATTCATTAAACTCATCATAAGTTTTTTCAATTCCATGGAAGTAATATTGTTTTGGAATACTTCTATCTTCTGGGTCAACTGGTTCAATTGCAGGACCTTCTGAATTGTGGTGTTTCCAATTGTCACTAGCGTTTCCTCTAAATAAATGGTGAAAAGCACCCTTTACTTTAATTTTCTTGTACTCGTAAAATTTCTCTTTCTTGCTCATTTTCGTTTTGTTTTAGTAAATTTTCTGCTACATATGTTCCTTGTGCTCCTGATACTGTTATACCTCTTGCTGATAATGCATCTCCAACAAAGTGAACATTGTCATATTTGGTTAAAGATAAATTATCGTAGTTAACTAATGGTTCTGGGGATAGATATTTTACTTCTGGCATGTAAATACCCCAATCTTTACCTAATGTTGGGAATACTTTTTCCATATCTTCAATAAAGTCTTCTATATACAAAGCATAATCACCTAAAGCATCATGTAGTGAATCCATACTGTTAACTATTTCTGTTTTAACATAATCGCCTTCAGATGTTTTAGATGGTACTCTGTTTGAGTTAGGTGAATAAAATGTTCCTTTACCATCAATTTGTAATTTTTTAACTGCTTCTCTTGACCAATCAAATGGTTTATCGATACCTCTAATTTCCATTAGTATACCAAAATTAGTCATATCATTACGAAATGCTTCATCTTTTTTAGCATGACCATTGTAGCTGTAATCTCCGTAGGTATGCTCTGCTGCTACATAAGCTGCATTGTTGTTTGTACAAAATGATCTTAATGAAACACCTTTATCTTCAAATTTTCTATATAATTTAAAATCATAACTAATATCAATTAATTTTTGAAAGTGGTGTTGTGGTGCTTCGAATCTAACTCCAATTTGTACTGCTTTAGGTTCGGTTGGTAAGTTATATTCTTCGGCTAATGCTTTGCCAAAATCAATACCTGATTTACCAACAGCAAATATTAGATTATCATATCTACGTTCATAATGTAAATCTTCAACTAATGATTTACCTAATACTCTACAATTTTCAAAATCAATAGCATGTACTTTAGTTTCCCAAATAAAATTAACACCTTTTTCAACTAAATAATTATACCAATTTTTACCTATTTCATGTAAATAATCTGTACCAACATGCCATACAGGGAATAGTTTTAATCCAAAATGTGGTTTAATAAATTCAGGTTCTGCTTGGGGGTCCGAACATTGTACTTCTTCTGGTTTGGGATGGAAACGTTTGAAATTAGCTATGACTTGGTCGAATAGCTCCATTGCTTTTTCTTCCCCACAGTATTTTGATAATTGACCTCCTACTTCAGTATGGTAAGTTAATTTGCCATCTGACCATCCTCCTGCTCCTAGCATTCCTGTCATTACTTCTTCAGGTAATCTATTGTATGGATCTTTACCCATATCAATAATTGTGATTTGTCCCTTATAATTGTTATCTACTAATTTTGTTGCTGCGTTTATTCCTGCTACGCCTGCGCCTACAATTACTACTTTATCCATATTGGTTTTAAATTTATGTGTTAATATACGAAAAAAAAGTGGTGTCTCCAAAGGAAACGCCACAGATGTTTAATTTTATTATTTAAGTCACCCGGCTATGAATCGGGTTGGATGTGTTTAATATTATTTATTAGATTTAAAGGTTTCTTCAGTATCAGCTATGTGTTCTAAAAATTCATCTCCATTTGAATCCATTCCTGTAAATTCTACAAATTGGGTTACCATATCTAAAGCCTCATCAAAATCTAGTTTTTTATCTTGATGAATATGACTAAATGGGAGGTATTCTGCTAGAATATTTAATAAGGCGTTAGCATCAATGTTATTTCCTATATATGCCTCCATTTCGTTGGGTTCTTCCTTTATTGCTTTAGAGATTTCCTCTTTAATTAGTTTTCTTAGGTCAGATTTTTTCATTGTTCTAATTTTATTATTTAAGTCACCCGGCTATGAATTGGGTTGGATGTTTTATAGTCCTGCTAGTTTTTTAAATCTATTAAATTCTTCAGTCATTGGGTCAGTATCATCTTCTTCGTATGATGGTGAGCTATATCCTTCTCCCATGTCTTCTTTTTCATCTTTCATACCATCAAGATATCCTTCTTCTTCAGCCTTAGTACGAGCATCTTCATCTACCATTTCTTTTGGTTTGCTACCACATGCCCTTTCATAAAGTTTTTCTAACTTTAGTTTAGCTTTTTCGATTTCCTTGATTTCTCTTTCCATCATTTTGACTCTTTTCTTATCAATAAGTTCTGATAGATTTTCGTCTTCGCTAACCATGTTTAGTCTTTCTTTCTTTTTATCAGCCATTTCTTGTAAGTGGTTGATTTTAGCTTCCATTGCTACTATAGCTGATTGTTTATCTATTTCAGATAATTCAGCCATGTATGATGGAGATTTTTTCTTACCTTCGTTTAAGTTTCTCATTTTATATATTTTGTTATTATCGAGTTTTTATTTTATTTCAGATGCTAATTCACCCGCAATAGCTACTATATCTGCTGCATCTATTCCAATATGGGCTATTTCTAATGTTTGGACTACTTGACTAGCAGCATGTGCCGCTCCTATTCCTGTGGCAATCATAGCAGCAGCTAACATACCTGCGTATATTGTTGAAGCGTCCCTTTTTGCTACTTTATCACTTTTATTTTTATATCTTTCAGGGTAAGCTGCTTTTAAACCCAATGCTATTCCCGCTATGTATTTGTGATGGAGAGAGTCGGATAATTTCTTAAACCATCTACTAAATACATTCCCATCTCCTTTATTTACTCCAAATAACCAACCAACCACTTGAGATAGTTTACCTGCAACTTTTAAAAGTCCTGGGGCTCCTAATGCTAAGGTTGCTAAAGTTACTCCTATAACCTCGTTTACTTCCTCTTTACTTGGTGGTTCATTTTTTAATTGAGCGACAGTTGAGAGTCCTTGGTTCATAAGGTCTTCAAATTTATCCATTATTTTTTCTTCTGATTCAGTTAAGGATCTAGAGTATGGTATTTGTTGTTTCTTATCTTCCTTTAATAGCCTGTTTTCAGCTATGTATTTCCTTAAATCGAAATCGTTCATTTTATTATTTTTAGTTTTAAATCCGTAGAGCCTTTTATAACTCTGTGGATTTGACCCATGGGTATAAATATATTATCCCCTTCGTTTAATGTCAAAGGTAGTTCATTGTCTCGTTGGAGTTGCCATCCTTTGCCTTCTAATACTGTTATTGTTCTGTCTTCTTGGTCTGTGTGCCATATTAAAGACATTTTATCTACGTCTTTAGAAAATGTTCTTGTTGTATTTTCGTCAGCGTATGGGTTCATTATTTTAATTTACATTACTTCTTTTACTTTAATATTGTACAGGTTTTTAAGTTGTTTAATAAATTCCTCTTCACCTATTTTTTTAAGAAGTTCTCTATTTTCTCTTCCATTAGTAAAGAAAACTTCATAATTTTCCGCTTCAGTAGTTGAACCAAATCTTTTACCAGATTGGTCTACTAATTCAACCTGATTTCCGTTGATGACATCTTTAAATTCTTGTTTGGTCATGTCTTTTGGTATACTTGCTTCATACAATTTACCTTCAGCTAAATATTTTCTTAAATTGAAATTTTCCATTTTATTTTGTTTTAATCTTCTTTGCGTTCTTGCCAATCGTAAGATATACTATCTTGTGTAATAGGACCTCCTTTAGCCCATGTTCTACAAGTTCTAGCTGAGTGGCATTTGAAATTGTGCATCCAACAGTATCCTAATCTACCACTATCGTCTGATACTTTACCAGGCATACATTTATCCATTCTAGGTGAAATGTCGAATGCTACACAATTACCACATAATGATTTTGTAGCTGCTTCTTCTGTTGTATCCCAATATGCTGCTAATTCTTTCCAATAATCTCCTGGTTCATCAACGTTTAGTGGGCCATATTTAATATAGTCTGCTTTAATTGAAGCGTCTCTATTTTTGGTATTCAGCTTGAGATCTTGAGTTGCAGTGGGACATGCCATCTTAGCTTCGTATAGCTTATTTTCGCCTAAATATTTTCTTAAATCAAAATTTTCCATGTTACTTTGTTTTACCCCATGTTTTACCTTTGCCTTTATCTTTACATTTTGCAGGTGTAGGTCTACATGAAGGGTATTTTGCACGTTTTTCACCTTTTTTTCTACCACAAGATTTATATTTCATCTTGCCGGTTTTTTTATCTTTTCTTCCTGTGTTACAGTCTACCCATCCACCTTCTTTACCTGCTGCTCCTTGACGTTTAAACCATTTATTTAATGACTCGTCTTCTTTGATAAGTTCTTGGATAAATTCTCTTAATTTAGAATATCCCGAACCATAGGGTGAGGCTTTACCTGCTTGAGGGTCATCTGCTTCTTTAACACCTTTCCAGATATCACCTTTTCTGCATCTAACTACAGCACCAGATTTGTATGCTGAGGGTTTGTCAAATTTGCGGTCAGCAATGCGTAAACATCTATCTCGTTTTTTCTTCTTTTCAGTGATAATTTCTTGTATGAGTTTGTTTAATCTACTCATCCTACCAAAATGTGTTCATTTTAGAACCTAAACCTAATTGCTCGGCATATCTGGGTAGATTACAAGACCAATATCCTGCTTTTGTTCTGTCTTTTTTGTTCTTGCAGTTGTGACGTGCTGCGAATGCTTTTCTTGCTTTAGGGTTTTTGATTTTAGCTCTTAATCCACCTGATCCGAATGATACTTTTTTAATTTTTTTCGTTTTAGGGTCTCTAACATATACGTAATATGCTTTAGATCCGCCTCGTTTTGGTTTGTTTAATGGTGGGTCTTTTTTCTTAGATTTAGCTTTCTTTTTAGCTTCGCTTAAATCTTCCTTGTGAAATAATTCTTCACTGTCTTCATTATGGGGGTTTTGAGTCATAAGTTTGCCGTTTGGCATTTTATGTACTTTACCTTTCCATTCTTTACCGTCTTTAGTGTAATGTGGAACACCCTCTTCTTCACTCACCATAGGCATATCTAAAGGTACTTCTTCGCCTTCATATAACCCAAAATTACCTAAATGTGTTTCTAGTATGGCTTGATCGTCTTCAGATACATTGATTAATTCACGTACCCATAATGCTCTTGCTTCGTTTATTAAAGCAAAATGTTTTTCGGATCCTATTCTGTATACTGATTCATGTAGTGGTACTTTTTTATCTATGTGATATTGTAGACCTTCTGATATTGTTGATTTGACCTTATTTTCGGTTAATATTGGTGATTTTTTTCCACATCCACCACAACCACAATTGCAGTCCTTTTTCTTTGGGGGTGTTGATAATACTTCTTTTATTAGTGATCTTAGTCGTGTCATGTGTATAAATATTAACTATATTTTATATTACCTTCTTTATCTTCTGATTTGGTTATTCCAGCGACATCGGCCCATAATGGATTTATAACCCATGTTCTATCATCCCAATAAAAAACTCTACTTCTTGATTTACCAGATTCATTTGTTCCCCTTAAAGAAACATATAAATTAGATAATTCACTCATATTATTTTTAAAGGATTTTAAATTAGATAAAAATTCATCTATAGTATTTGGGTTTTTACCCTTAAAGAAGTAATTAGCTGAACCATCATTATCTCTAAATTTATCATCTCCTGTAAAAGCTTCATAGGCTTCTTCTTTTGTTAATGGTTCTGAGAGAATTGAAGGGGCTTGGGGTCCATACTTTTGTTGTCTGTCTTTTATAAACATTGATATTTGGTAAGATTTTAATTTACCACTAAATAATCCATCAGCTATTTTAGGATCAGTTGATTTTAGTAAAGCATTATATGCTCCCAAAACAATAGGTTTTAGTTTATTACCCAATATTTGTTTACCCCTAGCAGCACCCATCCAATTTTCTACATAAGTAGCATTATCAGCTTTTAAACTAATCTTCATGGGGGATTCTAAACCTTCAGGTGAGGGTTCAGTATTAATTTGTAAGTCATTTTTAGGATACCCCACACCTTTATAGTTAGGATCACCCAGATATGTTACCTTTAATGGTTTTCCTTTATATTCAAACTCCCAATCTGGGTTTGTTTTTTCTATAAATAAATTAGCCACATAAGATTCTTGGGGGTGACCTGGTACAAATGGGTGATAGATCCCGGGGTTTGTCTTTTTTTGGTTTAGATCAGGGTTGAATTTTTCTACATTTTTCCCAGTAGGTTTTAATATGGAATTTAAAGGTATAAAATATTCTTTACCTTTATAATTAATGGGAGCATAATAAGAAGTACCCTTTTTAAATAAATCTGCTTTGTCATCAGAAGAGATAGTAAATTCATCCCCAATATTAATTTTTACATCTACTGATTCTATATTATCTTTGGTGGATTGGAATAAATTTTGGTTTTTAATAGATTTGTATAGAGTTTTTCCTTTTTTATGGCCCTGCCAAGCATTTTCTATATATTTTTCCCATGTTCCCAAAGTTCCAGAAAAACCTGTAGCAGAACCCACCATATCAGCTTCTAATAAATTAAATTTCTCCCCCACTATTTCACTTACCAATGTCTCCATCAACAAAACATCCTGGTCATTATTCATGTCAGGATATCCTTTGGGAAATTTATATGCGTATTGTATGAAAAACTTATCTAAAACGTCCATTTAGTTTATTTTATTTTATTTTATTTTATTCATCACTCCAGCTAGGTACTTTTTCTCTAGTATCTCTACCAGGATAAAGATCTTTATTTGCATTGAAAAATTCAAAGTAATCTTTATCTACGTACATCCCATAACTAAAAAAATCACTATCTTTCCAATAATCATCTGCCCAAATCTCAACCATATCTACATTGCTGGATTTCATTTTATCTTCATTCGATAAGTTTAAATCATACTTAGCCTGACCTGTGGAAAGTTGGGTTACTAAAGTATCTAAAATTTGATTTTTTTTATATCTAGAATATGAAGATAATGGTTTTTTTAAGTTAGGATTTTTATTATAAGAGTCAATTACACTTGATGGAGGGTTAAATTTATTTACAAATTTGATACCACTAATATTTTCTTTTAATACCTTGGAAATTTCCTCTTTAATTATTTTACGTAATTCTGACTTTTTCATTTTATTTTATAAATTTTTTAAGATCTTCTAAATCCACTGTAATCATTACATAATCACCTGCTGCTTCTACTTTAGTTGGAATTTGATTTGATATTTGTACAAATGCGTGTTTTGGGCCTAAAATTGATTTCCAAGTAGAATCATCAAATTCTGTACCATCATCATATACTACTGAAAAATCTACTGTACCATCATCATTTAAATCTCCATCGTATTCACCTGAGTCCGTTGATAGTTCAATGAAATCGTCATCTACTTCAAGAGATATATCTTCTTTTAATAGCTTGTTTTCAGATAAATATTTTCTTAAATCGAAATTTTCCATTTTATTTTATTTTATTTTAATTTAAATCTTTATATATCCCACCATTCAGGTCTAGAAGCCCCAGATCCAAATTCATCGTTTAAAAACATGAGAAAATCTTCTCTTGCAGAGGTTTCAAATTCATATTCATCTTTATCATAATTGGTATTTGGGAAGTAATAATCTGCCCAATCTTTAATAACATCCATTGGTACATCCATTTTGTAGTACCCTTTCATTTCATCATTGATTACCTGGTACATATCATCACCTTCATAATCTACTAGTTCTTCTCTTAATACCTTAGAAATTTCCTCTTTAATTATTTTACGTAATTCTGATTTTTTCATTTTATTTTAATTTATTTTATTTTTAAAAGAAAGATTCTTTATTTTGTACTATAAGATTAAAGTCTAATTCTGGGGAGTCAGCTGAGAGTCTGCTTAAAGCTATTTTAAAAGCTTCATCAAACTCGTTTCTATAACCTAAATCCAATCCTTCTTCCTCAGCTGCATCATCAATATATTCTCTCATGTACCCACCTTCTTCAGTATCTAAAAATGGGTTGAAGGCTTCATTTAATTTAGATGAATCACCGTTATGATTGATTAAATATATTTTATTATACTTTGACATTAAACTGTTTAATTCATCTTTACCATTAATAGCTTTCCAATTTTTAGGATCTGTAAAAAATGTTGAAATGTAATTTGGGTCTGTATTAGGGTAGTTATCATTGAATATATCTATTACTTTTTTATTTTTAGATAAATTACCAGTTACAGATGAAATGGAGTTTGAAGTATCCTTTACTGCCGTATTATAAACTATAAATCCTATTTTTTTAGGTTCAACAAACCCAGGTGCTAATTTAGAATCATCAGAAACATACAATACTACTCCATCATCTATTAAATCAGAAGCTTGATCTTCTTTTAATAGCTTGTTTTCAGCTAAATATTTTCTTAAATCGAAATTTTTCATTTTATTTCATTTTAATTTTTACACTTCTACATCTGTTGTATCATCTATGGTTACATCCACTTCTGTGTCTTCGCCTCCACCTTCATCTCCGCCACCCATATCAAATGAATCATCTTCACCACCCTCTACTTCAGGAGCTCCATATCGTAATATACGAGAAATTGCTTCAGCAGCACGCTGTTCTTCAGGGAGGTTTAATAAATAATATTTTTTTCCTTCTATTTGAGCTATCCAACTTCTACTCATCCATATTAGATAGAATTCTTCGTTGTTTTTTAAATTGACTCTAAATGTAGTAGGACGAGGTGCAACCCAATCTATAGAAGCTACAAATGAATTAAAATCCGCAGTTAAAAAAGATACTATGACTTTCTTTAATTCTGGGAATTTAGTCAGTTCATCGTATTCGACAGAAGCTATTTCGGCTTTCTTTTTGTCGCTTATGACTTCAAAGGCTAACCCTTTAATCTTTTCTTTTAACTCGGCTTTTGTCATTATCCTCTAAGTTTTTTAAGAATAGATTCTGCCATTCTTTTCTTTTGTTTAGCAGTTGGACCTTTACCTGCTCCCGCTCTTTTTTTAGCTGCTATGGAACCTGCAATTTTACCTGCTTCGTCTTTGGTAATGCCTTTTTGCTTATCTAATTTTTTGGCTAAAGAATCAAAGCTTTCGTTTGCTTCAGCTTTTTCTTTATCCTTAGCTGCTTTGGCCATTGGTTCTTTTGTATCACCGTCTCCGTCTATGTCTGGATAATCTGGTCTTTGTTGTTTTTCATTCATTAAAGGCATTCCTTTAAAATCAAGTGGTTTTGTATCAATGTATAAACCATCTCTATCTACAGAAGTTTCTAAACCTTTAGACTTAACATAATCCATTACTGCTGCTTTGAATTTTTTATCTTTTCTTGCAAAATCTCTTACTACTACTGTTTGGTCTGTAGCTACTAATGATATTGCTTCATATGGGTCTTTATATATTCTAGATCCTATGGCATAAATGTCATCTTTAATTGGAGTTGTAGCTAATTCTTCATTCATACTTCTGTTTTCAGGAGCGTTCATTGCTAATTCTTTAGCTGCCATTTGGGCTCTGTCTAATCCATCAAATACATCATCACTACCAACAATATCATAGTAATGATTTTTCATTTCTTCGATGTCTTTTATGAAGCGGTTGATTTCAGTTACTGTACCCATACCCCAAACACCTTCTTTAAGGGAGTTCATGTTTTTTCTCATGTCTGCACCTGCTTTCTCTCTCCTTTCTTTATCCTTCCTTTCATACCAGTCCAAGTCAATTGTTGTAAGCTCTTTATCCTCATCACCAATTGGTGTATTTTTTACCGTTCGTGGAGAGTGGAAATTATCTTCCTTTACAGGTCCTGTTAAAGCTGATTTTATTAGTTCTGTTAGTCTATCGTTGTTCATTGTTGTTTCTTTTAGTGAGAATTTAGTTCCCTTTTCAAATTTATCGAAGTCTTCTAATTTTTTTATTTTAGTTTCTTTACCATCCTTGTCAATTGCTAGAACAGCTTTTAATGTAGATTTACCCATTCCATCATCACGTTTGCCTTTCAACATTTGTTTGAGTTCTGATTTGGCTCTTGATTTGCTAACTGTTGATGTTCTTTCTTCTTTTAATTTCTTTTTTGATATTGCTGTATCTTTACACATTTCATCGAATTCAGGACCATCTTGAGAACATGCCCATTTTCTTTGTTTTTCAGAATATACTTCTTTTACTAATGTAGCAAGTCGTTCATCTATAGTGTTAGGTTTTTCATACCATTGATTAGCCATTGATATTACTTTGGATAATACATTGGAATCTTCAGCTAATTCTTCTCCTTTTGGTGAAGTTGATGTTTCGTAAGCAACTTGAGTTAATCTGCCTTCTTCGTTTGGTAGGTATAAGCTTATTGAAACTTCATCAGTTTTATCATCTTTTGGATATTTACCTAACTCAACAATTATATCATCCTTTGATGTAGGGATGTACATACTTATAACATATCCTTTATTTGATGAACTTAAACCATATCTTTTAACGCTTAAGGTAGGTTGTTTAGATGGGCTGAAGTTTAGTTTATTTAATGAATTTTTTAATACTGGTAGTAGTTCAACTACTTGGCTTCTGTTGAGAAATCTTTCTGATTCATCTGTTTTGAAAGAATCATATGAATTGTCTTCGTTAAGTGATTCTTCTCTTAATTCCATATTATCAATTTCATCTCTAACCCATTCTTGCTCACCTGAGCCTAATTGTTCATAATCCATACCAAATTCGGATTGTGCTATGTCATCGTAAGCGTCCATTTGTTCATTAATTGTTTCGGTTTCAGTTTCCTTTTTAACTAAATTAATAGCCCTACCCATAGCCATAGCGTCAGGGTTGGGCCGTTTTAATTTTGGATCGATATACTTCATGAGCTTTTTTTTATTGCCCTTTAGCATACCCGAATAAATTGATTTGTATTTGTCTTCTACTTTAGATACCTGATCTGGGGTAAGGGCTTCTTTTAAATTTTTGGTACCATGTGTAGATTTTGCCATTTCATTACTTTTTATTTTCAGCAACTGAAGTTCTTTTGTATTCTGCAATTAGTTTTTTCATTTTAGTTGCAGCACTTCTTGCTCGGCCGTGAGCAGCTTTAGTAGTTTTTGAATGCTCAGTTGAGAATTCAGTCCATAACTCGGCCATTTCCATATAAATTTCATTTGTATCCATAACGTATTTTTTGATTTTTAATTTTACTTTCTTCGTGTAAATAATTCATTTTCTGCTACTGCTCTAGTTTCAGTTGATTTAACAACATGAGCTCTAGTATAGTAAGTAATTGTATTACCAATTTGATCCATTAGTTTTTCATCACCTAATGATTCAGCTTCAGATTGAGCTTTAGTTAATAAACCTAAAATAGCTGCTGTGTCAGCGTCTTCACCTGCTAATTCAGAATCTACTTCAATTTTTGATTCTTCTGATTCATCATCGATATCAACTTCTGTATCAATATCTACATTTACTTCTTCAGTATCTTCAACCTCTACATCTTCTTCTGCTTCTTTTAAAATAGAAGTGATTTCGTTTTGGATGGCTTTCCTTAAAGCAGATTCTTTAACATCTTTTTTCTTGTCTTTTTTAAGCTTAGCTAATTTTTTCTCATCAGCTTCTGCATCTGCATCTAGTGCATCAATGTGGTCTCTATCGTCAGCGATAGCACCTTCTTCTCGTTTTTCCTCTTCTTCATTTCCCTTTTTAGTTGCTTCTAATAAAGGATTGTTATAGAGAAAATTTCTTAAATCGAATTCGTTCATTTTGTTTTTTTTTTGGATATTTAAATATGCCAATAAATATATAGGAAGGTGTTATCTATGCGAACTATGCGTGGATGATTTTTAACTATTATAACCTAGATATATTTAGTTTTTTGGGGTTTCTTAATATTTTATTAACCTCTTCCAAATTCGAAAGCAACTCCAAATTCCTGACCTATTTCTTCAATTACCTCATGTGGATCTATACCCGTGTCTCGGATTAGTTCAAGTATTTCACCTATTACTTGGCCTGTTCTTTTATCTGTGCCTGCAGCTCCAAAGGTAATTTCTTCTAAATCCTCTTTTTTTGATGCTCTTTCTTTATCAGTCATACCTTCTTCTAGGTATTGGTTTTTAAACCATCTTCGGTGGTTGAAATTGTCTTTCATAATTTTGATTTTTTAATTTTAAGATGATTTTGGTCTTTTATTTTGGGATGACTTGGTAGCTGATAGCATTAATCGTTCTTCCATACGTGCTAGTTTTTCTCTTAACATGGAATTTTCTTCAATTAATTCATCTATTTTTTCTTCTAATTGATCTATTTTATCTTTTAAATCCAAAATAACCTCGGACATCAATTTGTCTTTTAAGTTAGCGTCTTTTGTTAATTTTTTATTATTTAATTCAACTCTCTTTTTCCATATTAACCAAATTTCCTTAATACCTAACGCACTTGTTATAGCTGTTAAGACACTCATCAATACCTCTTGTTCCATTACTCTATTTTTTTAAAAAGTTATTTTTATATGTTTACTCTTATTAAAAACAACCATTTATATGGTTATAAATATGGAAAAAAATTGGGAAATTCGTGAGATATTAGGATTAGTCTTTTTTAAGGCCTTTAAGATATTCAATTCCTTCCTCTAATGCCTTTTGTGCCCTTTCCTTATCAATACCTCCTACC